>Ga0325410_1001139_pt1 | contig 29167 bp, 16 predicted proteins | sample PopdelMetagenome_16_FD_206182 | JGI IMG/M metagenome (GOLD analysis project Ga0325410, IMG submission 206182) | Populus deltoides microbial communities from Bellville, Georgia, United States - Xylem-PdIQD-R3 | ecosystem: Host-associated > Plants > Phyllosphere > Stem > Wood/Secondary xylem...
TGCTCTCAGTGTTTCTTCAATGATGATGATTCAGTTAGCACCTTTGATGTTTGTTGTGATTGTTATGGTGGTAAAAAGTTCAGACACAACGATGGGCACATCTTCTGCGATAACTATACTTTACTACGTCAAAGCAGGAGCCCGATACAAGCGGCCCCCATAAAGGTAATTAATTTTAGAAACTAAAACAGTATAATTATTTCTTTACTATTTATTACTCTATATTTGCCAAAATTCACTGATAACTCATTGTTCATGGAGCATTACGTATGGAGTTTCCTTCAAGATTCTGAATTTGGATCTAGTTAGGATCTTTTGAGCTAAACGCTATGCATGGCATGGCTTTTGAGATAGGAGAGCTATTGATTACTACTGAATCAAAGGTTAATCAATGATTTTTTTTCTCTTGTAGTATAGAGCTTTACAAGCTCGCTATGTTTTTTATTATTATTATATTTCTTCTCTGCTTTACATTTGAATTCCCAATCGTCGTATTAATTGAAGTTCTTTAATTCTCTGGATGAAGAGATTAATTATATTTTCAGGACAAAATAATAATTAGTGGAATCCTCATATTTTCATTAATACAAATATTCTCTCCTTCTAATTGATAAATAAATACTATATTAAGTATAAAAATGTGTTTGCTTATAAAAATATGAACTCAGCCTCTAATATGTTTGCGTATTATCTTTTATTTCAGAAGCAAACCAATGTGCTTAACTTCCTTAAAAAGGGAATGCAAGTTGCAGGCATAACTAGTAGTGATCTTCAACCCTCTAATATTGGTGATGGTAACTGTAGCATTATGTGAAAGAAACCAAGGGTGCATTTTATCACCAGCCAAATGCATCCAATCGTACAATAAATATTGCCGATGAGGTAAGAGGAAATGACTGAAAATTTACTGGAAACTCTTCAAGTGGGCTCAGATCCGGTAGGGAATAAACTCAAGTTACTTTATATTGCTGTATCTTGTTTGTGGCAATAATTGTATACTCATGCATTCGATCTCCATAGTCTCATGTGTACTTTTGGAGGGCATTGAGAACTTGTTTAATCTTAAGCTGCTTTTGTGTAAAATATCATGTGGTTAATGAAGCTTTTCTAGTAAAATCATTGAGCACCATCACAAATGATTTCATTGCAAGCAAGACTAACTCATATACACATGGCTTCTGGATGAACCGAGGCATTATCGTGGTACCTATATTTTAAAATTATGTTTTATTTCAAAAAGCATTAAATTTATATTTATTTTATGTTTTTTAACAGTTTTTATTTTTTGATGTTAAAAAAATTCTAAAAAGTCATTCTAATATATTAAAATTATTTTTGAAAATCATCTTATATCACAACATCAAACACTCATTCCAGGCACAAGAGAATACAATCTCTTTAACAGTAACAAAATATTAATTTTATACAACGAAATTTAATTGAAAATTGGAGCACCTAAGCAACCATATAATAATTTTATACAATGAAATTTAATGCTTGTGTGGGTTAATGACCATGGTTTTAAAAAGATGAGTTCCTCTAGGCATAGGCGAGAGGCTGGATCCGGTCCATGATTCATGAATTAAACGAGTTGACCCAGGAGTGAACCGATCAAAAGTAAAACAATGATGAGTTCCTCTAGGCATAGCACCCCCTATTTTTTCATTATGTCGTTTGAATTCCTACTTTTCTACTAACAAATAATGAATTATAGTTATATAATCTCACCGTAAAACAATTGTTTTATGTAAATTCAAAGTTTAAAGCTGCTGCTAATTCTACCATCTTAAATGCCATGCTAATCTTGGACTAAAAGTGCTCGACTATTAGTTGGGCGTGGAAACAAATCCTTAAAGTTTGTGTAAAAGAAATATATAAAAGAAGAAGCTTTAGTTCACTATCGGAAAATTGGCGAATAACAATGGAATTACTGTCGGAAAATATGATGTTAGTAATGTTGTCAATAGCTTATGATACCAAAGATAATAGGATTATAGCGTAGAAACAATTCACTCAAATAAATGCATTATAGTCTATGCTGGCTTTTTTAAGGTATAAAATCATAGAGATATAGATGCAACTAACTCATGACTTTGAAGATATATGTTTTCTCACCACTTTCAAGATATAAAATTATGAGTTTAAATTTTATAATTCGCAAGGAGATATAAAACTGAATAGGGTGTCAAAAGACCAAATTAAAGATTTTTACTCAAATTTTCACCAAAGATATTTAGTACATAGTACAAATGATCATTATACCCTTGAAACAACACTTCAAATCTAGAGAAAAACCAAAATAACATAATTAAGATCAAAATAAATAACTTTGACTTGAACCTAGAAAATAATAAGTAAGACACATTTTTGACTTGTTGAAATACAAACAAATACATTAAAAGCTTAAAAACTAAAACAATCACTACTGCATCATAAAACAATAATTATTCTTGATGCCATCATGCTGAACTTTCCTATCATATTACATGAACGACCAAAAAACAAATAACATGCAACCATATGAATTACATCACACCATTATTTGTTTTCCAAAGAAAAATGAAACAAGACATCTATTTGTTACTTTATGTTCATGCTTCTTTTCCTACCACCTCAAGTTGTAGGGATCATGAGGGTATGCTTCCATCTTAAGGTTGAGCTTGCTTACCATATCGGTAGATACAACATTAGTAGAAGCACCAGTTTATAAATAAATATAAATAGAAATGTCTAATTTATTTTATAGAGATTAATAGTATTATTTAGATTCAATAAAAATACTGGAAACATTTCTCTAGATTTCTTTACAGTTTGGTTTGTAACCTTAAAGCTAGAGAACCATCTCCGTGACAATGATCAGGGGATACAGGCTGTGTCAGGTGGAAATTTTTCTCTAGTTTTATCTTCGCTATATGTTGTGTCAGGTAGCATTAGAGCGGGTCAACATCCGGATCAATGGCAAATCGTGAAGAGAATTGTGGAGTAGTTGGCCACAACAATCTCTGTGATGATGATTGATGTAACCATATTATTCGATAGTTTCACCCACATCTACCTAATTTTTTGTCCATGTTTTATATATAAAATGCCTTGATATTCTTTGTTTTATGTTTTGAAGGCACTTTTGGATGAAAGATGCAAGAATGAGTAAATTGGAGGTAATTGGCAGATTTGACGTTCAGTCGATGTTTTGTGCAGAGCGTGAGTTCTAAAGATCGAAATGAAGTGATTCCAGTGGAACTAAAAATCTAACATCCATAAATTTCTGGAAATGTAATGCAAGAAAAATACAAAGAGAAAGATCATGGAAATCACATCCTACAAAGTTAAATCTCGTATTCTGCCAGTGTTGACCTTTGGTCATTCAAAATTTAATATCTGGAGCTACAGAAGTCCAATTGATGCAAACTCAATTTTCTTGGATTCCTAATTCCAATACCTATCCACGCTCAGAATTTCAGCCACAAAAGATGTCATATGAGGGAGATATGATTTTTCAAAGATGACAACTGAATTCTGCGAGCAAACAGGTTTCTTGAAGAAACGAGTCCAAATTACATCCCGAAGCATCTAAACCGACATCCAAGTTTTTATATCAGCAATTTAGCTCCTCTAAGTCAGAGCTTGAATATTTCATGCAAGGCTATTTCTCCTTTTAGGAAAAATAGTTATTGAAGTACTTAAATGTAAACTGCCAACTCAAGGAAGGACTATTTTGTAAAATAGAGACTAGGGTTTCTTAGCATATAAAAAGAAAGAGAGAAGGAGGCAGCAGCCAGCAGAATAGAGGGAGACCAGAAGGAGGCAGCAGCCAGCAGAGAATAAACACAAATTCCTCTACAAACCCAAAAATCATGCTCTCTTCAATCTTTAGAAGTAGTTGTTCAATAGTTATGCAAGGCTAAGCTCTTTTCTTGGTTGCAAAGACACAAAAACCTTCGGATTTCAAGACCATGAGATTTATTCTTCCTTCTATTTTCAGTTTATGTTATGAATGAGTATGATTGTTTTCCTATGCATATTTTCTATGATTGTTGTTGATGATTACTAGAGCGGACTCTAAGTTATTGTTGTTAACAATCTATTGCTAAGTTTAATATCAAAATCGGAGTTGTGATATATGAACTTGTGAAACAACTAAGCTTGATAATTGTGGCGGAACTACGTTATTGAACTTAGGGAGAACATTTGAACAAATTAACACAAGTTGCGGACAACTTGTATGTTAATCTTGATGAAATTATCTAGTTCTTAAAGCGACCATTAAATTATCTAGTTCTTAAGCTTGATGATTGTTGTTGATTGTTTGTTGGTTAGGATTAGTTATATGGCGGATCCGTTAATTAATCACGTTAAGAAAAGATAAAATTTCAGAACATAAACTGCATTTTTTGTTTCAAGGATTGGTTCTAATTTCCGTAGGTGGATGTGTGCTTGTGACCAAGATTTGTTTTCTTGATAAGTTTCGGTTTTAATTGATTTTGTTTGCTAGTTTAATTGCTGCCATAGTTTAGATAATCACAAACCAAACCCCCCAATTACATAACGTACAACATAAAAATCGGACTTGAAACTTCCTCGTGGGATCGACCCCTTACTTGCTCTATATTATCTTGTGTGTTTTAAGCTAGGGTAATTAATTTGTGCGACCGCGACATCGCAACAATAATCAGGAGATGCAGGTTGTTTGAGATCAACTAAATCATTATTCATTAATGATAGCAGCTTTAGAGGGGCAAATGCAAACTAGGTTGAGTGACATCAATATCAGAGTTGATGACCTTACAACCAAGTTTAAAGCATTAGGGTTGCACGCAAACATGAACCATGAAATAAAATAGGCATTTGGCAAGAATGACGCCCGTGACTAACCTTTCCCTAAACTAGCTAATGCAAATCCTCATGGTCAGTATGAAAATTGTATTCTTCTGACAAAAAAGATCGGGGTGAGGTTTCTGGAAATAATAGGTATGCTCAAGATTACTGTATAAAGGTTGAGATTTCTTCTTTTAATGGTGATTTAGGAGTAGAGGATTTCGTTGATTGGTTAGCTGAATGTGATCCATTTTATAAGCATACAAAGTTTCATATTCGAGGATGATAAAAACTATATGGTTTAAATTAAAGCTTGGGCCTTAGTCTAGTGAGATAGGCTATTGGAAACTAGGAGGCGAGAAGGTAGAAGACCTATTGAGACTAGGGAGTGGATGAAGCAGTTGTTGAGAGGTAGATTTTTTTCCCCTTTACTATTGTTGCTATCCAATTTTTAACCCATATTTTGATAAATTTTCAAATACAAAAATAAAAAAATAAAAATAAAAAAATAATATTAATAAGGGTTTACATGTGGCAATACCATAGAGCATCAGGGTTAAGGAAGCAATATGTCAAGGAAATAATTACTGAATCATATATAATTACTGCAATACCATAGATATATGATTTGATTCGTGCTGGTTATGGAAAATAATCACTGCAATAAAAAATACCATATATATAGGATTTGTTGGTGTTGGTTATAGAAGACAATCTCTGTAATAATTATTGCAATATTTCCTTAAATAGAATGTGTAGAGATTTTCTATATAAGTGAACATCCAGCTATATGCATGTGGGGGGAGGAGAAAATTTAGATAAAACAATTTTTAAAGAGAAAATTTCAAGGCAACCACGAAAAAAACAAAACCCTAAACCTAATTTTTTCTACCAGACGAAACGAAGCCAACACTCCCATCTCCATCTTCCCTGCAGAACCAAGAACCTCCCCTCCCTTGCCTTTGCAAAACAAACCAGAGAATCATCTCTCACCCAAAACACCACCTCGCTCTCTTTTCCTTCTCTCTCGCCAAAACCAGTATGCTCTGACCGGCCTCCACTGTTTTTCCTCATTTTCCCCCCTCTGTTACACAGCCTCCTACCTTCCTCCTTTGCTGCTGCTTTCCCCAGCAAACTTTGAGACCCAGCGCTCTCCCTCTCACAGCCGTCACTGCCCCTTCCTTAGCCAAAACTTTCCCTCTGCACACAAGCTTCCCTTCTCCCTTCAGCCGCACACTCTCCCCTCCCTTTCTCTACACAGAAGTCACCTCTCATTTCCCTTTGCCAGCCGGCCATTTCAGCTCCTTTCTTCTCCCTTTCCCCGTTGGTCCCCATTCAATCTCTCGGCCAGCCTCCCTTTCTTTGCCAAGGACAAACCAGACATACCCCTTTCCTTGGCGAAACCTAGACTAGTATCCACCACTCCCTGCCCATGTTTATTTTTCTCTCCAGGAACTGACCGCCTAAACCAGCCACACCGCCATCTTCCATTTGTTCTCGGTTTAGAAACAGAGAAGGTGCACCCCCTGGGCTGTTGAATCTCTTTCTGAGAGGCGCCGCCCTTTACCGTGACAGCCTTGCACCTTGCCAGTTTGTCCTCATCAGCACCGCGTCTGCAACACGTCCAGCGCTGCGGCAAACCTGGCTCCACCGTGAACAGCGAGGAGGGACGTCTTTCGTGAGCAGCAACCAGTCGTCTCCCTCCACTTCGCCTCCAGCCGCTGCCTGACCAGAAAGGAGACCGACGCAAGCAGTGAACAAAAAGGAAAAGAGCTGGAACAGACGAACATGGACAGACCAGCCAGCACGCCTTCAACATCGCTACTGCTCCTTCGTTTTTTTCTCCAGGTCTGTTATTCAGTTCTGCATGCATTTTTTGGTTGCATGTGTTACTGTTCAAGTGAAATTTAATTCACTTGAACAGTAACTCACCAGCTTTCATTAAGCTGTATGTGCCCAGCCGGGTCATTTATTTATTTTTATTTTGTCCTTTTAATTCATTTTTTAAATTCTGGTCCTTATTTTTTTCATTGCTTTTTTTCTTCATTTATTTTGTAATCTCTGATTAGTTTCTTTCAATTATTTATGGTGCAAGATTTAGTCCTCATTGTTTTATTTTTTTTATTTTTTATAATTGAAATTTTTACTTTATAATTTTTTCGTGTTTGCCTTTTATAAGGTAGTTCTAGTCTTATGATCTAGTCTACCAGTTTCAATTATTTTCCTTGTTTGAGTTCAGTCTTTTTTTTTAAATTCATTTTAGAAATTGTTTTCTTTTTATTTTCATCATTTGACATTAATTTATTAAGCCTTGAGCTTTGTGATTGGTTCTGCTTTTCTTTTTGTAGGGTTATCCCTGTCATAACCCCTTTTTTTATTACTCCCTAAATTTATTCTTTCTCTCTTCTCTTTTTTCTCCTACCCGTGTTTATTAGTATTTTTCGGTGAAAATAAGTTGAATTTAATTTTTTTTGGAAAAACAAATAAAATTTTTGTAGAAGGGTTAAGAAAAAAAACATAAGAAATTTAAAGAATAAGGACCAAAAAAAAAAAGGGAACACATAAAACTACATGATGGATGGATAGTTTTAACCACTGGGAGGTCATGTTGCATGCTACAACCAAAGTGTGAGGACGCCTTCTATACGCTGATGCATGTAATGCACATGGCAGCAACTTTTTGTGCTGTATTACGAGTGCATATTTTTCTTTGTGGGAAAAACAATGATAACGAACTATTACTTCTACTCGTATAACCATTATTATGAATATTAACAGTATTATCATTAGCGTAATTATTATTACTACTACTATTATTAGTACTATTATTATTATTATTATTATTACTATCATGACTATTACTACTACTATCACTATTAATACTACTATTATTACTAATATTGTTGTCATTATTATTACCAACACTATTATTATTATTATTATTATTATTATTATTATAGTAATTGTTTGAAAAATAAATGGAAGGGAGAAGCTTCTTTTTATTTGGATATTTGAATGTTATCGGTTAGTAGGAAAACTGTTTAAAGATAATTGAAAATGTGCGAAAGACAGCTCCTGAATCTTGCTTTGCTTTGTGACCTTGTATGCTCTTATTGCTTCAGCACAATATGGGCAATATTCATCATCAACTATGTCTATATATATATATATATATATATATATATATATATATATATATATATATATATATATATATATGGATGCAAGAGAATAGTAAGAGAGCATCTATTTAATGCTTCTTTCAATGCCTTTATTTTTTATCTTGTAATTGGTCCATTTAGAACATGTAATAGAAACGTACTGGTGTTTGTGGGCTGATCCACATCAATTATGGTTACGAGAAAACCCTAATTAGTCTTTAGTGTTCTAAGATAATGGACTTGTGACGCTAATGAAAATGTATTATAACCGTAAAGTATCATACCTATAGTAAATTTCATTGCTACTTGTTTTTTATCCCTCATAGTCTGTTGTGCCTAATCTACCGATGGTGTATCTACTGTAATGAGTTAAACCTATAGTAGGTTTTATTCCTATCCATTCTAAAGCTCTTATTATTTTTGTTACTCCTAATTTGTTTGGGGAATTGATATTTCTATCACTATTTACTCCAAATCATGACCCATGACTATTAATAGTTTATAAAGCCATGTTAGTGAATAATTGGATGGGTCTATGTTAGGTTCATTAAACCCAATTCAAATCCTAGGATGGGATGTCGCTAAACAATTTGTTTATGCAACGGTGGTTTATGGATATTGCCCTATTCAAGTTCATTTATCCTATATAACCAGGGTTCACTCATAACTTTTACTGAATAAGGGTCTTGTACCTTGATCCTAAAATGTCCAAGCATAAACTATTATGGGTTAATCTACTTAGTGGTGAGATTTAGTGGCACAAATACTTTAGATAATATTGGACTTAGATATTTTTAAGATTTATTTTTTTATTTAAAATCAAAAGAAACAACTAATACTTTTAATATACAAAGTAATAATCCATGTTGAATATATTTACTCTAAATACCAAGAGCGAATAGCAAAACGCATTTTGACCAAATTTTAAAACAACAAGGATGAGTTGTAAAGGCTTGGAACATAATACTAAACATGGCTTAACATAAATATAATATCTTGCAGGTCAATTAAAAAATTTTAAGATCTAGAGCTTGATTTAGATTTTATTTTATTTTAAATTAATTTTTTAATATTGACTTGGTTACATTTGGATGACTCAACATATTGATTCATAACTTAATTATGTACTACTCATGTGAATTGTATTTTGATACTGAAAAATTAATTATTTGTGATTGTGCGCATTACAAATTTTTTAAAGAAAAAAGATGACAAAATAAACTATCACAGGATGTCTATGTGAAAGGAGTCGAAGATACCTTCTACAACACGCAAGTTGTGATTGACATCCACGACTTGCATGTTGTAGAATGTAGCTGCAATAATGGAGGTTCAGAAGGCATTCGTGACTTACAGACACATGGCAATTATAACACTCTTAATTATATTAGATTTCTAAATATTGTGTTATTTTACAAAATAAATTATCACATGATATCTCTGGTAAAGAAGTCGTAGATACCTTCTGCAACCCGTGAGTTGCAATTGACATCTTCGACTTGCATATTGTAGGTTGTATATGTAATAATGGAGGTTCAGAAGGTATTCATGACTAACATAACGCACATATCAATTATAATACTCTCAATTATACTTAGATTTATAAATATTGTTTTACTTGTGTTATCGATTAGTAGGAAAACTATTTAAAGATAATTGAAAACGTGCGAATGACAGCTCCTGAATCTTGCTTCGCTTTGTTACCTTGTATGCTCTTCCTGCTTCAGCATAAGATGGCCAATAGTCATCTTCAGATATATGTGTGTGTCTATATATATACATATAGATGCAAGAGAATAGTAATTGAGCATCTATTTAATGCTTCTTTCAATGTCTTTTTTTTTTACCTTGTAATTGGCCCATTTAGAACATGGAATAGATACTTATTGGTGTTCGTAGGCTCATCCACATCAATTATGGTTACGAGAAAACCCTAATTAGTCTTAAGAGTTCTAAGATAAGGGACTTGTTACGCTAAAGAAAATGTATTACCACCCTAAAGTATCATACCTATAGTAAATTCCATTGCTACTTGTCTTTTATCCCTAATAGTTTGTTGTGCCCAATCTACCGATGGTGTATCCACATGGATCTATTGTAATGAGTTAAACCTATTGTAGGTTTTATTTCTATCCGTTCTAAAGTTCTGGTTATTTTTGTTACTCCCAATTTGTTTGGGGAATTGATATTTCTATCCCTATTTACTCCAGATCATGACCCATGACTATTAATAGTTCATAAAGCCATGTTAGTGAATAATTGGATGGGTCTATGTTAGGTTCATTAAACCCAGTTCAAATCTTAAGATGAGATGTCGCTAAACAATTTGTTTATACAACGGTGGTCTATGGATAATGCCCTGTTCAAGTTCATTTATTCTATAGTACCAGGGTTCACTCATAATTTTTACTGAATTAGGGTTTTGTACCCTGATCCTAAAATGTCCAAGCATTAATTATTATGGGTTAATCTACTTAGTGGTGGGATCTAGTGGCACACATACTTTAGACAATATTGGACTTAGATATTTTTAAGACTTGTTTTTTAATTTAAAATCAAAAGAAACAACTAATACTTTTAATATAAAATGTAATGATCCATGTTGAGTCCATTTACCCTAAATACCAAGAGTGAATAGTAAAACACATTTTGACCTAATTTTAAAACAACAAGGATGAGTTGTAAAGGCTTGGAACATAATATTAAACATGGCTTAACATAAATATAATATCTTGCAGGTCAATTCAAAATCCTTACGATCTAGAGCTTGATTTATATTTTATTTTATTTTAAATTATTTTTTGATATTAACTTAGTTACATTTGGATGACTCAACATATTGATTCATAACTTAGTTATGTACTGCTCATGTGAATTGTATTTTGATGCTTGGAAATTCATTATTTGTGATTGTGCGCATTGCATCTTTTTTAGGAAAGAGAGATGATGACAAAATAAACTATCACAGGATGTTTATGTGAAAGGAGTCGAAGATACCTTTTGCAATACGCAAGTTACAATTGACATCTACGACTTGCATGTTGTAGAATGCATATGCAATAATGGAGGTTCAGAAGGCATTCGTGACTCACGGACACACATGCCAATTATAACACTCTCAATTATATTAGATTTCTAAATATTATGTTATTTTACAAAATAATTTTTTAAGGGTGCTCACTTACCAAAAACTCTATCCTGGCTAGATTCAGTATTGTCATGTTCCTTGGAAAAATGCAACTCGGCTTTTCATGACTTTGATACGTGAACCGTGTTTCCTTTGGTGTGGGATCGTGGAATTATTGAAGATACCAAAGTTGTGTGGTCTCTTTAATAGCTACTGTTTTCTTTTGTGGTTGATAGAGAAGGTTGAGGGGAAATAAATAATGCATGGGTACGCATTAGAATATAATGATACGTTCTTGGATTCTTTTTTATAATTTATTTTATAAAAATATTAATAAATAAATAAAATATAATGACGTGGGCAGGTATGCATCAGCACATCAGAGTTCTTCAAGATTCTGACACGGGAGTCGTGTTTCATGTGTTGTGTGAGATAATTAAATTATTGAAGATACCAAAGGTCCCATCATGTATAACATCAAGCTACTGTTTTATATATATATATATATATATATATAGAGAGAGAGAGAGAGAGAGAGAGAGATGGGTGGAGGAGAAATAAATAATTGATGGGGACGGTGGAATGGAGAGATAACAATTCAAAAAATAACCGATTATACACTACCATGCATGCGCGGCCCTTCATCATGACTCTGATACGGGAATCGTGTTTCATGTGTTGTGTGAGATAGTTAAATTATTGAAGATACCAAAGGACCCATGTACAGCAGCAAAGTTTTAAAGGAACACGGTGATAGTCCACACTATTCTTGTAACTCAATTTTGGATTCATTAAGATTTTCAGGAATGTTATTTTATTTTTATTATTATTTATAAAAATCCAAAAAAATTAAGAAAAAAAGTTTAAAATTCAAAAAAAAATTTCTCGAATCAACCGCATCTTTGCATAAGAACCGAATCCACCGGGTCAAACCATGTCGACCAGGATAAAAATGAGTTTTGGGCCGTTTCGGGTCAAAACCGTCATTTTCAACCAAAACCGAGTCCACCGGGTCAAACCATGTCGACCAAGATAAAAAAATGAGTTTCAGGCCATTTTTGGGTCAAAACTGTTATTTTTTGGTCAAAACCCAGTTTACCGGGTTGATACCCATCAAAAGTTTTTTTTCCAGTGTTTCAACATAATTTTCGGTCATTAAAATGGATTTTTAGCAGTTGAATCGGGTTTTTCTAATCCTGAATTGAGTTTTTAATTTTACCTATACAAATATATATTATTATACATAATAAAAAAATAAAATAAAAATAAAAATAAAATAAAATAAAAATTTTTTGTCAAACGGGCAGTTGCGCCGAAAGCAAACGGTGATAAAAAAAAATAAGATTTGTGGAAATTTAAGATTTGCATGTCTCCCTATCACTGGCTATGCGCCAGAAAAAAAAAAAAAAAGAAGAAGAGGAGGAGGAGGAGAAGAAAAAAAAGAAAGAAAAGAATTGCAAACACTATTCACGTTTTTTTACTAATTCTCCTTTTAGGGTTAAAACATTATATTTTAAACGAGTCTCCTAATTTTTAGGGACTGATAATATTTTTAACGCGTCTCCTATTTTTAGGGACCGACGTTAACCATTTGAAAAAAATCAAATTACCAATAAACTCAAAATATAATGGATTATATCCATTATTAACCCAGACGTAACTCTCCTTTATAGGGACAAACGTCAATATTTTAGACGAGTCTCCTAATTTTTAGAGACTGATGTCATTTTTAACGTGTCTCCTATTTTTAGGGACCGACGTTAATCATTTAAAAAAAAATTACAAATAAGCCCAAAATATAATAGCATTTGAATCAAATAAAAAACACACAAGTAAGGGTAACTTTTTTTTTGAAAGGATGTTTTAAGGGTGGTGTCTACCTTCCCTTAATCATAACTAACCCCGTACCCGAATCTCTAGGACCAGTGTCTAATTTGGGATTTCTAGTTTCCTCAAATTACTAGATGGCGATTCCAATAAAATCTTTATTTCCCTCATTCAAGAAAAAACCCTTTTTGTTAAATAAACAAAAAAGTGGGAAACGTCGCCCGACGTCGTGTATCGACACCCATATTCATTTCAATTCTTTAATATTTCTTTATTGTGTGGTCACTTGCCAGTACTATAAATCACTATCGAACATAAGAGCTGTGTGATCAGATGCAGACCAAAGTCCCTTTGGAGTGTTAAAATTGTTGATCTAAGCTACCTCTTCCGTTATTCTCTTAAATAATGTAAATCTAAAAATATAATAAAAACAACAATACAGCACCAAAGACGCTTCAATAAATGCGCATTAGGTCTAGCACTGGCCAGACGTAAGCGCTCATGGCAAGACCCAAAGGTTAATGCAAACCAAATATAATTGATAGGAACCTCGTGATCGCGTGATCATGCAACCCACAATCAAGATTGAAATCTGATCTCGAAAAGTCAAAAGAGGTTTGATAGGAGTGTGACACAATAGAAAAATGTCTCAAGGTATTAGCACTATTGACATTAAATTGAATGATGCTAAGAAGCTAGTTAATCCTCGATAAGTTTGTTCAAGAACCAAAGAATGCAAGAATCACCTATGTTACAGTCGATAATTTGTTGTGGTTCGTGCAGCCATCTCATAATTGTTCGTTAGAATCTTTCAACATATCAAAAAACCTTGTTGCATCTGCATTAGACTCTTCTTTTATGATTGGACATTGACTGATATTACCTTGATTCATTATCATTGCATCTATAACCATCTGCATGTAAGGATTACTGTTGTCATTTGCAACTCCATGCACGTTGTTAGCACTAGAAGATGACACAACCACCCTTTCTATCATGCTCTCATTATAAACAAATAGTTTTCTATGTGCATACCAACACATGTAATCTTCCATGAACCCTTTGTGTAGAAGATGCATCATTACAACATCTGGATGCAGATACTATTTATTTTTACACTTCCTACATAGACACCTAACACCACCTCCAGTAAAATTTCTAGAAATAGATGTTGCGAAATTAATAAAACCCTGAACCCCATTACAATAATCCATCCTCCACAATCCTTGGGGTGAATCTCGATACATCCATGAACGATCATCCATGACTTCTATCGAACCTCTATAAATTATGATGACAACATGTATTAATTAACTATGTTAAGGAAATAAATTTGCAAAAATATTAGTTTACCTCCACATTATCCAACAAACTAATTAAAATTTCTCATAAATATCCATTATCAATGATCAACGTCCATAGAAATTTATATATATAAATTTACGAAAATTACAACTCCGCAATAGTATTGATAAAAATTAAAACGGACCCGTTAAACAAGCTATTAATTATTTTATCACAACACATCTAATTCGGTAATTCAACAAAGTTTCAACAATTTACAAACAAATACAATTTTACAAAATCTAAAACAAACCATAACAAGTACAAAATTATACATTCATACTAAAAGTTTGTTTGAGAAATAACAATAAAACATGTACATACACTAACAAAATACATATACTAAAAAAAAACAATAAAATTAACATTTAAATGTTAAAATTAAAAAAGATAGATTTACTTACAAAAAATGATAAAAATCCATAATAAATCAGAACACGAATATTATGACCATAAAAGTTAAAGAAAGATGACTTGTGTTGAGAAGAGGGGGATATTTTTAGGGGGCCGGGGTTGTTGTTTACAGTTTGGGAGAGGAGAGTTGCGATGGGGAAGAAGAAGGAGAAATAGGGGAGGAGAAGGTTGGTAGAGTGGTGATATATTAACTTTTACTGATGGAATCACCGATGGAATACTTCTGTTGGTGATTCCATCAAATGCTGACGATGAATTGGTGACATCACTATACGGAGATCCCGGTTTGCATCCCTCAGTAATTCTGTCGGAAAAATCACCCGCAAAAATTTCAACGTCATCAAACCGTTTTTTTTTAATTCTATATATTCCATCTATAATATCATCGGTATATACTGACAGCATTAGTTGGAAAACTATTTAAAGAAAATTGAAAACATGCGAAAGACAACTCCTGAATCTTGCTATGCTTTGTTACCTTGTATGCTCTTACTGCTTAAACACAAGATGGGCAATAGTCATCATCAGATATATGTGTTTGTCTATATATATGGATGTAAGAGAATAGTAATAGAGCATCCTGAACTTTCAATTGGAAGAATTTAAGGTGTGCTAGGAGAGTCTTGAGCAAATCACTAATAGTTGTCAAAATGAAGCCTGGCAAAAAACATAGAAAACAATTATGTATACCAAAAGAAGGTAGGAGGCGAGAAGGTAGAAGACCTATTGAGACTAGGGAGTGGATGAAGCAGTTGTTGAGAGGTAGATTTTTTCCCCTTTATTATGATTAGAAGACCTATTCCTTAAGTATCAGAGGTGTTCTTAAGATTCTTAAAACATGCATGAATATGCAGTGGATCTTTTTCTCCTAGCCAAGCGAAACAATCTGCATGAAACTTGTTGCACCTTAGTGGACATTGGCAGAAGCCAAAATACACATATTAGGGAAAATGGGAGTCCCGCCTGGTAATTAGAGGAAACTAGGAATCCTAAAAAAATAAGCATTGGTTTAAGAGATTCATGTAAGAGGTTAATTATGCTTAAGATAAGAACAACGTTACCCTTAAAGCATCATTTTTTTATGAAAAATTATCTTTACTATGTGTTTTCTCTTAAATTTATCTTTTTTATTGTTATTAATTATCATAATTTTTTATTATTTTATTATTTCTAAGTTTGTGACAAGTTTGACATCAGTCTTCAGACTCGTAAAGATGTTGATGTTAATTCCTAAAAGGAATTTTCATCAAAATTGCTAAAAAATAGGTGTAACTCATATTTGATTTTAAAATTTGAACATAGATCCCTTTAAAAGGAGACGTCTCAACTAAGCTATTTGTAAAGATGGACATTCAACCCATATGAATGGTAAAAATTAAATTGGGTTTTGGCTCATTCACTCTCATGAATTGCAAAACAAACCTGAAAATTGTAATTATTATAATTATTTTTACCATTTTTTATTCTTTTTTTGATGAGAATGTCACTATCAACAATAATAATAAAAAATTGGACTTTCACAAAAATTTAAAAAATAATATGCACAAAATTTAAACATATAAATAACAGTAAAATATTTATCCGGGTTCGAAATTAGGTGGAAAAACACCAAAAAAAAGGTTAAAAAATACATCTGGGCCACATGGCGCACGCTGGCTATTTAACCAATCTAAAGATTACGCCGGTGTGCCTTCAGCATAGTTATTAAACCCGGCCCGGGGGTTGACCCGGCCAAGGGGCCGGGTCCTGGGTTTCATGGGTCAACCAAGGTCAACTCGGGTCAACCCGGAAAAATTAAAAAAAATTAAAGTTTTAATATTTCATATGAAAAAATCCATGTAAATATAGATTATACATATTATGAAGTTTAAAAGAATATTTTAAAAAGATTTTTATCCCACATTAAAAAGATATTATGTTAAGCTTTTAAGTTAAAGTATTTAAATTACAAAAGTTTTTTATCCCACATTGAAAAAACATAACTTTTTCCTTGGAAACATAGAGTATATATACTAATGGGTTTCAAATCCCACATTGAAAAAACATAACTTTTTTCATGGGAACATAGAGTGTATATATATAAAAGGGTTTCAAATCCCACATTGAAAAGATAATATATTATCCTTTTAAGTTGAAGTATTTAAACCAAAAGGTTTTTTATCCCACATTGAAAAAATATGGTTTTTTTCATGGGAACATAATGTATATATATGAAAGGGCTTCAAATCACACATTGAAAAAACACGGTTTTTTACATGGGAACATAGAGTATATATATGAAAGGGCTTCAAATCCCACATTGAAAAGATACTATGTTATCCTTTTAAGTTGAAGTATTTAAACCAAAAGGTTTTTTATCCCACATTGAAAAAACATGATTTTTTTCATGGGAACATAGTGTATATATACTAATGGGTTTCAAATCCCACATTTGAAAAAAAACCAGGTCTCGTCCCGGTTTGCCTGGGTCGCCCGGGTCCCGGGTTTGGCCGGGCTGTTGCCACAGCCGGTCTTTTTTAAACCCGGACCGGTCTAGCCACCGGGTTGACTCGCCGGGCCGGGTTTAATAACAGTGGCCTTCAGTACTCACCATTTATAACCTGCGAAGGAGCAGATTAATTTGGCCAAAACAAGACACCAGCTCGTTTTCTTCACCGACTCTCTATTTTTTTTTGTTTTTTTTTTTTTGTCTCTTGATGTTTCTTCTCTTTTAAGCTCAGTTGTTATCGTCGAGATAGTTGTTACATCTCATTTTGGTTATTTTTTAAAATAATAATAAATGTCAAAAAATAAAATAAATGGTGGTTGTTTTTAAAGAAAATTCAACAAAAAAAATATATAAAAAACAAGTTGTAATTTTGAAGGAAATTTAATGTCTAATTGTATCCCATTATGCCAAAAAATGAAGAAACAATAAAAATTCAAAGTCAGATTAAATAATTATTGGATGAATCTGAGTAAAAATTAAGTTTAATAATATAATTAAATTTTTAATAGGAAAATTTAATTTAATCATAGATTAAATTAAATTTTAATAATATTTAAGAATTATTGAGATACTCCATCGTGTTTTATGCTGTGTGAGATGGTGGAATTATTGAAGTTACAACTTCACTTCAATTATTTAATATTTTTTTCGTTGTGTGGTCTCTTTAATAGCTTTTTTTTTTTTTTTTTTGATAGAGAAGGGTCGAGGAGAAATAAATAATTCATGGGTACGGTGGAATAAAAGATAAGATGATCTTGTCTCCAAAAGCAAATTTGTGGGATGGATTGGTGTGGTTCCTCTACGCCGAGGACACCAGAATATCTAAAAAAGCATATTGCACATATTGGCTAGTGATTGTGAGGCTCCAGTTCTTGACTGGGCATAGCTGTAGATGAGCTTTGAGTGGCGGCTGCAGCTTGAAAAACAAAAGCGTGTATGTATGGCTGGTGGCTAGCACGAGGAAAGGGAGACATCAGGTTGTAAAGGTTAGAGTTAACTTGGTAATACGAGAATAAAAATTAATCGTATGTGATGCCCCTTCGGTGTCGATTGTAACTGTAAACGGTGTTGGGGTAAAGTTTAGTTTTAAAAAATTAATTTTTAATTATGTCTTTAAATTATTTTACTATCTTAGTGTCAAAAATAATTTATTATAAATAAATAAATATTTTTTTAATATATTTTAAAAAAAATTCAAAAAATAACCATTCTATAATGGCATGCACGACCCTATAGTAAATTTCATTGCTACTTGTCATTTATCCCTAATAATCTGGTGTGCCCAATCTACTGATGGTGTATATCCACATGGATCTATTGTAATGAGTTAAACCAATTGTAGGTTTTATTCCTATCCGTTCTAAAGTTCTGGTTATTTCTGTTACTTCCAACTTGTTTGGGGGATTGATATTTATATCCCTATTTACTCCATATCATGACCCGTGATTATTAATAGTTTATAAAGTCATGCTAGTGAATAATTGGACGGGTCTATGTTAGGTTCATTAAACCCAGTTCAAATCCTAGGATGAGATGTCGCCAAACAATTTGTTTATGCAACGGTGGTCTATGGATAATGTCCCGTTCAAGTTTATTTATCCTATAGTACCAGGGTTTACTTGTAATTTTTACAGAATAAGGGTTTTGTACCCTGATCCTAAAATGTCCAAGCATTAACTATTGTGGGTTAATCTACTTAGGGAGTGTTTGGGTAGGAGGTTTTTTTTCCAAAGGTACAACTCTTTTAAAGCACACACAACACCTCCTAAAAGCAAAGAATACATGCTTTTCAATGGAAAAAAAGCACCACACCTCCCACCAAAAAACACATTAGTGGTGGGATCTAGTGGCACACATACTTTAGACAATATTGGACTTGGATATTTTTAAGACTTGTTTTTTTATTTTAAATCAAAAGAAACAACTAATACTTTTAATATAAAATGTAATGATCCATGTTGAGTCCATTAACCCTGAATACCAAGAGCGAATAACAAAACATAATTTGACATAATTTTAAAACAACAAGGATGAGTTGTAAAGGCTTGGAACATAATATTAAACATGGCTTAACATAAATATAATATCTTGCAGGTCAATTCAAAATCCTTATGATCTAGAGCTTGATTTATATTTTATTTTATTTTAAATTATTTTTTGATATTGACTTAGTTCCATTTGGATGGCTCAACATATTGATTTATAACTTAGTTATGTACTGCTCATATGAATTGTATTTTGATACTTGGACATGGATTTTTTTTGTGATTGTGCGCAATGCAGTTTTTTTGGGGAAGAGAGAAAATGACAAAATAAATTATCACAGGATATTTCTGATAAAGATGTCATAAATATCTTCTGCGACACGTGAGTTGCAATTGACATCTATAACTTGCATGTTGTAGATTGTATCAGCAATAATGAAGGTTCAGAAGGTATTCGAGACTAACATAATGCGCATACCAATTATAATACTTTCAATTATACTTAGATTTATAAATATTGTTTTACTTGTGTTATTTTATAAAATAATTTTTTAAGGGTGCTCACTTACCAAAAACTCTATCCTGGCTAGATTCAGTTTTGTCATGTTCCTTGGAAAAATGCAACTCGGCTTTTCATGACTCTGATACATGAACCGTGTTTCCTTTGGTGTGGGATCGTGGAATTATTGAAGATACAACTTCACTTCAATTCTTTAGTATTTTTTTCATTGTGTGGTCTCTTTAATAGCTACTGTTTTCTTTTGTTGTTGATAGAGAAGGGTTGAGGAGAAATAAATTATTGATGGGTACGGCGGAATAAAAGAAAGGATCTTTGTCTCCAAAAACAAATTTGTGGGGGGCTCTCACATGGAGTAGCAGGGTTTGCGTGGACTCTGATACGAGAGTCGGGTTTCAGGTGTTGTGGGAGATAGTTAAATTATTGAACATACCAAAGGTCCCATCATGAGTTTGGAACACAATGATAATGCACACCCAAATTATTGAAGATGCCAAAGGTCCCATCATGTACAATATTTTTATTTGCGCACTAAAATTATATACTTATCCTTTTACTTTTCAAAAGTTAAGAATGACTTGAAAGGCATTTTTATCTGTCTCATCGCTTTTTTTATAATAATGATATGTCCTTGTAACCTTTTTTTCATAATTTGTCGTATAAAAATATTACTACAATAAAATATGATGACGTGTGCCATGCATACATCAGCACTTCGAAGTCCTCCATGCTTTTCTTATAAAGGCGTGTGAGGATAATTCTGATTGAAAAAAAAATCCACAAGAATCGATGTTTTTGTAATCACATACAAAAGTATAAAAAACTTGAGTGCTTGTATTTAAAAGAAAGGGAGAGTTGAAATGGGTGGTTGGCTGCAGTTCGAGAAGGGAGAGGTGAGATGGGAAAGAAGAAGAAGAAATAGAGTGTCGACAAAATGGGTATATATTGACTGTTACCGATGGAATCACCAACAGACATGTTCTGTAGGTATACCCGTTGGTGAGTCCACAGGTGAATGTGCCACGTCACTGTACGGAGATCCCGGTTTAAACCCCTCGGTCATTCCGTTGGTAAAATTATCTGAAAAAAATCCACGTCATCACACCGTTGCAACTTTCCAAAAAACTATATAATCCGTTGGTGATACGGTGGGTATATACCGACGGAGTCGTTATATACCGATCGTATCACCGACAAATATTTTCTGTAGGTATATACCGACATTGATTTATTAGGCATTGGCCTTTGTGATTTGTTCTGCTTTTCTTTTTGTAGGGTTATCCTTGTCATAACCCATTTTTGGATTCCTCTCTAAATTGATTTTTTGTCTCATTTTTTTTCCTCCTACCCGTGTTTATTAGTGAAAATAAGTTGAATTTTTTTTTTTGCTAAAACCAATAAATGTTTTATAGAAGGGTTAAGGAAAAAACATAAAAAATCTAAAGAATAAGGACGAAATAAAAAAAAAAGAACACATAAAACTACATGATAGATAGATAGTTTTAACCACTGGGAGGCATTGCATGCAATAACTATAGTATGAGGATGCCTTCTATATGTTGACGCATGTAATGCACATGAGAGCAGCTTTCTGTGCTACACTACGAGTGCATATTTTTCTTCGTGGAAAAAACAATGATAACAAACTATTACTACCAATGATAACAAACTATTACTACTACTCTTATAACCATTATTATGAATATAAATAGTATTATCATTAGCGTAATTATTATTATTACTACTATTATTAGTATTATCATTAATATTATTTTTTCTATCATGACTATTACTACTAGTATCACTATTAATACTACTATTATTTCTAATATTGTTGTCATTCTTATTACCAACAGCTATTATTATAATAATTATTATTATTATACTAATAATAGTAATTGTTCGACAAATGAAAGGAAGGGAGAAGCTTCTTTTTATTTGGATATTTAAGTGTTATCGATTAGTAGCAAAACTGATTAAAGATAATTGAAAACGTGCGTAAGACAGCTCTTTCTGCTTCAGCACAAGATGGGCAATAGTCATCATCAGATATATATGTGTGTGTGTGTGTGTATGGATGCAAGAGAATAGTTATTACAGAGCATCCTGAACTTTCAATTGGAAGAATTTAAGGTGTGCTAGGAGAGTCTTGGGCAAATCACTAATAGTTGTCAAAATGAAGCCTGGCAAAAAACATTATGTATACCAAAAGAAATTATTAGGCCATGAACATGCTTGATTTCCATACAAAATACTTGGGATTTTTTAATCGTTTCTGGTTGAAACGAAAGAAAAAACATTAGTTCACAATACCAATAGCTTTGATTGCCATAGAAAATGAGGAACATGTCAATAGTTAGTGGGCAATAGTCATCATCAGATATATGTGGTTGTCATGTTCCTTGGAAAAATGTCGGCTTTTCATGACTTTGATACGCGAACCGTGTTTCCTTTGGTGAGGGATAGTGGAATTATGGAAGATATCAAAGTTTCATGACTTGACTTCAATTCTTTAATATATATGTGTGTATTTTTTCATTGTGTGGTCTCTTTAATAGCTACTGTTTTCTTTTGTTGTTGATAGAGAAGGGTTGAGGAGAAATAAATAATGCATGGGTACGGTGGAATAAAAGATAAGATCTTTGTCTCCAAAAACAAATTTGTGGGGTTTGCATGGACTCCGATACGGGAGTCGGGTTTCATGTGTTGCGTGAGATAGTTAAATTATTGAAGATACCAAAGGTCCCATCATGAACAATATTTTTTTTGAAGAATTTAAGGTGTGCTAGGAGAGTCTTGGGCAAATCACTAATAGTTGTCAAAATGAAGCCTGACAAAAAAACATAGAAAAAATTATGTATACCAAAAGAAATTATTAGGACATGAACATGCTTGAATTCCATAGAAAATGCTTGAGATGTTTGAATCGTTTCTGGTTGAAACGAAAGAAAAAACATTAGTTCACAATACCAATAGCTTGATTGCCATAGAAAATGAGGAACATGTCAATAGTTAGTGGGCAAAAGTCATCATCAGAGAATATTTCTTCACTGTGTGGTCTCTTTAATAGCTACTGTTTTCTTTTGTTGTTGATAGAGAAGGGTTGAGGAGAAATAAATAATTCATGGGAACGGTGGAATTAATAAAAGAAAAGATCTTTGTCTCCAAAAAACAAATTTGTGGGGGGCTCTCACATGTAGTAGTAGGCTTTGCGTGGACTCTGATATGGGAGTCGGGTTTCATGTGTTGCGTGAGATAGTTAAATAATTGAAGATACCAAAGGACCCATCATGTACGATAGCAAAGTTTTAAAGAAGTTTGGAACGCAATGATAATCCACACCCAAATTCACTTCAATTCTTTAATGGTTTTTCATTGTGTGGTCACTTATCAGTAATATAAATCACTATCGAACAGAAGAAATTTGTAATACACTGTCTCATTAATAATAGCTAGTGTTTTTTTTTTTTTTTTTTGCCCTTTTTGATAGAGAAGCGTGGAGGAGAAATAAATAATTCATGGGTACGGTGGATTGGAGAGATAAGCTTGTTTGGGTTTTTTATTGTTATTATTTTTTTGTCTTCCATTTTTACTCTTCACAACAACATCTATTTATACTATAATCGTGTTTGATAGTATGATATAGGTTGTTTTTTAAAGTGTTTTTTACTTGTAAATGAATCAAAATAATATTTGTTTTTATTTTTTAAAATTTATTTTTGATTTTAACCCATCAAAACGTTACAAAAACATAAAAAATTAATTTGAATAAAAAAATAAACAAATTTAAAAACATGGTTGGACCACAAAACCAAAAAAGGCCTAACATAGGTATAATATCTTGCAGATCAATTCAAAATCTTCAAGATCAGCTTGATTTTGATTTTATTTTATTTTAAATTGCTTTTTATATTGACATATTTAAATTTAGATGACTCCACATATGGGTCCATTATTTAGTGAATTTAGCCAAACTTGACTAAGTCAAAGTCAATAAATTAAAAAAAAAATTAAAATGATATCGTTTTGAAAATATAAAAATAGACACGACTTGACTCGGTAATATGAGAATTATTAACCCAATGATTCTCTCAAATCTCATACAAACCTTAAAATAAAAATCAAAGTTTAATTCTCTATAAACAGTTTGAAAAACACTACAATATACAAGAAAACTACACTACAAATACTATAAATCAACAATACATTAACTTAAACACAACACCAACGAAGCTCCTATGAAAGCGTGTTAGGTCTCGCACTAGCTAGACCTAAATGCTCATGCGTCTGGTCAATGCAAGACCCAAAGGTTAATGCAAACCAAGTATAATTGATGGGAACCTCATGATCGCGTGATCATGCAACTCATAATAAAGATTGAAATCTGATCTTGAAAAGTCAAAAGAGGTTTGATAGGAGTGTGACATAATAGAAACATGTCTCAAGATATTAGCACTATTGAAATTAAATTGAATGATGCTAAGAAGCCAGCTAATCTTAGACAAGTCAGTTTAGTTTTTTCAAGAACCAAAAAATGCAAGAATCACTCACAAAAAAGCTGAAAGTCAAAATGATATTATTCAATGAGTGCTGAATTTTAGGCTTACAAAAAATTTAAATAATCTTAGAAAATAACCCAAATGGATCTATCATTGTGGACTAAACTGGATCGCTTATAAAATTGACCCAGAACATATATTGATAAGTCCAAAACACTGATTTAAACAAGTCTTGGATCTTAGCTAAAAACTAGGTATTAATTAAGTCCAAACAAGCCTTGGGCTATAGCTAAAATAATAAAAATAAAACTCATAAGTTAATTCCTTAAATTGTCGTGAGAAGAGGGGGAAAAAAACAGAAAACAATATAATTCAGATATAAGGCTCATGTACAGCCTACAATGCCGCCTAATGATCCTAGAAAACAAGGGAGAAGTTGACGCCCCTATAGTTTCTAAGATAGAAAAAGATTTTAATTATAGCCTTGTATTTATCCTTCTTTGGGAAGGAAAAGTTGTTGCCTTTATTGTTCCTCTTTGCCGCCAATTAATTGTCCTTCCATCACTAGAAAAAAAACAATTAAAGTTGTTGAAATATTTTCCTTGCAAATCTAGGAAACTTTGCCGCCACCTTGTTACCCTTTTAAGCTTGGATTCTTTGTTTTTTTTTTTGTGTATTCTCCTCACTTGACATGAAAAGAAATTAAATAAGATATTCTAATACATAAAAGAAATAATTAATTTTCTCACACGTAATATAAAATCAACAATTAGTATGGAATCCACAAGGCACATGGAAACACACACTAAAACAAGGTTGGCCCAAACTGGTGTAAAATTGGCAGCTTTGTTGTCGAAACTTCATGACCCAAATAAGGTGGGATTTGGCCCCTCTTGCAAATTAATTAAATGTACTAAGGCCTTCTCTTGATGCTCCAATAGATCTCTAATTTATGCATTGGCTGAAACTTGCAAGACTAGTCTATTTAATGCTTCTTTCAATGCTTTTATTTTGGAGCTTATAATTGGCCCATTTAGATCATGTAATAGATACTTATTGGTGTTCGTGGGCTGATCCACATCAATTATGGTTACTGTTGTTACCCATTTTTGGGTTCTTGCAAAAAAATTGAAAATGAGAAAATACAAAAAATATATCAAAAAACATTCGAAAGAAATTCAAAAAATAATAGGAGCGAGAAAAGGACTGGAATGCTGAAAAAAAGGGACAAAATTGGTTGAGAAGGTTCAAAAATGCAAAATGTTGAAATTTAACAGTATATTTTTTACTGATAAGAGCCCTGTTGACAAATAAAATTCAAGTTGAGAAAGAAAAGTCTAAAATCAGATATTTATGGACTCCATTAAATTATATCTAAGGTTTAATTGAATTTATAGAGGGTTTGATTACAAGAAAAAATTGATTTTCAAGTCAATTTAAGCTTTTATTGGAAGAAATTAAAGTTTTGGGGTCTAATTATAATTTTGAAGAGTTGATTTGGTCAAATCATGGGCTTAATTGCATAATTATTGAAGTTTGGTGGTCAATTGAGGACTTCATTGAAACAATCCAAAACCAAGGACTAAATCAGAAAAGGTGCTAAAATCAAGGGGTCTAATTACAATTTTTCCGAGGGGTTTGATTACAAAATTACAAAAAACATCCAAGGACCAAATCAGAAATATGCGTTTTGAATTAGCAAACAGCGCCGTTTCATTAAGAATTGCGCGCACTGTTCATGGTCTTCTTCAAAAGGAAAGAAACGGCTGGAAATAAAGAGATGTGGAAGCGTTTTTGCAGAGATAACAGAGCTGTTTCAGGGGAGCCTGTCTCACGCGGCCATTACCATATGCATGCCATAACGCACGCATCCTCTGGCTATTAAAGCCAGAAGAAGGACCGAGCAGAGGGGGAGAAAAAAAGGAAAAGGAGGCGGAGAAGGACTCGATGGAAAAGAAAAACAGTAGAGGGGGAACGTAAGGAAGAGAAAAAACGAGATAGAGAGGGAGGGAGAGAGCTGAAAAAAAAATAGGCTCACGCCTGTGCACAGAAAGGAGAAGAGCCACCGTCACCTCCCACAGCAACTCCACCAACCAGCAACCTCCACCGCAGCATACACGACAACAGCACCGTGAGAAACAGAAGAAGAAAACAGAAACAGAGGAGAACAGAGTAGGAGAAAAAAACACAGAGAAGAAGAAGAAGAAAGGCCGACCACAGTCCAAGCCATTCTCCCGTCAGCAACCACCACCAGCGCCGCCTTCAGAGCCATCACAGAGCACTCGGCAACAGCACCGTGAGAAACAGAAGAAGAAAATAGAAACAGAGGAGAACAGAGCAGAAGAAAAGAAAACGCAGAGGAGAAGAAGAAGAAAGGCCAGCCACCATCCAAGCCATTCTCGAGTCAGCAACCGCCAGCAGCACCGCCTGTAGAGCCACCGCAGGTTAGCCCAGGAGAATCGTCCAGTCATCGTCTTCGGCTCTGCCTCCCCGCACCAGGTAACTTCTTTTTTTTTTTCATTTCGTCTATTATAGTTATATAACATTGTGCGAAGGTAATTTTAATTACCTTCGCACTGTGCACTGCATGCATGAATAGTTCACGCATGCAGGCCTTAAGCAGCCGGGTCACTGGGTTGGGCCAGTGACCCGGATAGGACTGCTGGGTCTAGCCCAGCCACACGGGCCGAGCTGGACCCAGCCCCAAAAAAAATTAATAAATTCAAAAAATATTTTCAAAAAAGAATTTGTGATTTTCTCGTATATTTTACTGCATTTTGATCAATATTGATTTGTATTTTTATACTATAAAGATACATATCCGGTATTAAAATACCTAGTTTTCATAAAAAAATATAAAAATATAAAAATAAAATGTTTTGTTTTCATGCATACGACCAAGTCTCTCAAAAATAAAAAATAAAAATTGTATCTTCATACATCAAAGGAAAAATTCAAAAAATATTTAGCATGCATTTTGACTTTAATAACCAGTTTATTAAAATCACGAGAATTAGGCCAATATTTCAAAAATTCCAAAAAAAATATTTTATTTTCTTTTAGTATCTGGGGTACGACCTTATACGTAAGATGTATTCTGGATATTAAATTCTTTTGTTGACGTTAGAACGGTTAGGTTTTATCCGATAAGATAAAGATCTCTTTACTGAAGAGAACTTTTCTTCAACCGTAGACAGACCAACAGCTAGAAAACATCAACAAGACCTTAGATTTTATCAAACAATAAAACAATGCAGCTTACCTTAGGTAGGGCGTATTTGGGGTGCTAATATCTTCCCTTTACGCAACCAATTTCCGTACCCGATCTCTGAGATCAGTTAGGGTTCCTAGTGACCAAAATACTAGGTAGCGACTCCCATTCCATTTTTCCACTAATAAAAGACAAGAATTCCTTTTCTCCACACATTTGCCATTTTAGACAAGATTTTGAGGTTGGATGTTTTCGCCGCGATGCCGCACACGTGCAACAGTTATTAGAAAACCCTAATTAGTCTTTAGAGTTCTAAGATAAAGGACTTGTTACGCTAAAGGAAATGTATTATCACCCTAAAGTATAATACCTATAGTAAATTCCATTGCTACTTGTCTTTTATCCCTAATAGTTTGTTGTGCCCAATCTACCGATGGTGTATCTACATGGATCTACTATAATGAATTAAACCTATAGTAGGTTTTATTCCAATCCGTTCTAAAGTTCTGTTTAGTTTTGTTACTCCCAATTTGTTTGGGGAATTGATATTTCTATCCCTATTTACTCCAAATCATGGCTCGTGACTATTAATAGCTTATAAAGCCATGTTAGTGAATAATTGGATGGGTCTATGTTAAGTTTATTAAACCTAGTTCAAATCCTAGGAGGAGATGTCACTAAACAATTTATTTATGCAACGGTGGTCTATGGATAATGTCATGCTCAAGTTCATTTATCCTATAGTATCAGGATTCACTCATAATTTTTACTGAATAAGAGTTTTGTACCTTGATCCTAAAATATCAAGCATTAACTATTATGGGTTAATCTACTTAGTGGTGGGATCTAGTGGCACAAATACTTTAGACAATATTGGACTTAGATATTTTTAAGACATATTTTTTTTATTTAAACTCGAAAGAAACAACTAATACTTTTAATATACAATGTAATAATCCATGTTGAGTCTATTGACCCTAAATACCAAGAGTGAATAGCAAAACATATTTTGAATTGATTTACAACAAGGATGAGTTGTAAAGCTTGGAACATAATACCGAACATGGCTAAACATAAATATAATATATTGCAAGTCAATTCAAAATCCTCAAGAAGCTTAATTTAGATTTTATTTTATTTTAAACTAATTTATGATATTCACTTAGTTACATTTGGATGACTAACATATTGATTTATAATTTAGGTATGTGCTCCTTTTGTGAATTGTATTTTGATGTTGGAAAACTAATTACTTGTAATTGTGTGAATTACAATTTTTTTGAAGAAGAGAGTTGATGACAGAATAAACTATCCCGGGATACCTCATTTAGAGAAGTTGAAAACACCTTATACAACAACGAGTTGCCATTGACATCTATAATTAGCAAGTCATAGATTGTATTTGCAATAATAGAGGTTATGGCATTCGTGACTGATCGTGATGCACAAGACAGTTACAATGCTCTCAACTATACTAAAGTTTCAACAAAAAAAAAAATTATGTATACCAAAAGAAATTATTAGGTCATGAAAATGCTTGGGATTTTTTAATCGTTTCGGGTTGAAACGATAGAAAAAACATTAGTTCACAATACCAATAGCTTGATTGCCATAGAAAATGAGGAACATGTCAATAGTTAGTGGGCAATAGCCATCATCAGATAAATGTAAGTGTGGGATCGTGGAATTATTGAAGATACCAAAGTTTCCACACCCAACCTGACTCCAATTCTTTAATATTTCTTCGCTGTGTGGTCTCTTTAATAGCTACTGTTTTCT
>Ga0325410_1001144_pt1 | contig 29087 bp, 12 predicted proteins | sample PopdelMetagenome_16_FD_206182 | JGI IMG/M metagenome (GOLD analysis project Ga0325410, IMG submission 206182) | Populus deltoides microbial communities from Bellville, Georgia, United States - Xylem-PdIQD-R3 | ecosystem: Host-associated > Plants > Phyllosphere > Stem > Wood/Secondary xylem...
ATTTTAAAAAAATCCAAAAAAATTCACTTTAGAAAAATAGAACATAGAAATGCAAGAGATTCAAGAATGATATTGCTCTGTATTTTTAGTTTTAACTAATGATGCTAATGTTGATAAAATAGATGTTTCCATGCCATTTATAGTAACGAAGAATTAGCAGGTCTCGAGCGGGGATCAGCAGAATATTTCCTCCAGGATGTAATTGTCCCTACCTTCCTCTGTCATTTTCAAGATTTCACCACAAAATTCTAGACTACAGGCGATGCCACTGCAGTACAGCATAACAGCCCAAATGTCCTGCAGGCAATAATCCACATAAAAGCAGTGATCTGGGCCCAACAAACAGTGATAATATATCCTCCATTAGCATCAACTTGATAAGCTATCCCTTGTATAAGATCAGTGAAGAGTGATGATGATCTCTGCTCCTCCTCGCAGTATCTAAACATTTGGTTTCATTTCCATGACAGACTGCTCTTGCTTTGGAATTTTACAGTAATATGGGTTTTTGGCCTTTCGAAGTGTGGAATCGGCAACTAGCCGGAAAATGTTAAACTAGTACTAGGCATCCATAAAGTCACGCTTCCTTCTCAGTGAGAAGGCAGTTGCTTCTTTAATTTGCTCCTTTTCTTGGACCAGCCAGCAGATAGACCATATTATTGAAGCACCAATTTCGAATGGAAACTTGGAGGAAAGGGAACAGAGCAAACTGCTAAAACATAATGCAGCTGCTGAGCAAAGAACAATACAAGGCCGAAATTACTAGAAAGTTCGAAACTTTCAAACAAATGACAAATCCCTTGAAAGAGATACTCCTGCATAAGGATCTGTCAACTTGATAGACCTGAACCTAGCACCATCCTCTTGAGTCCTATTAGAGCACAGTACTAACGAGGAGGCTCAAGAAACTTCCTAAGCCATGCAAGAAGATATATTCTTTCTATTTTGTATTTTTTTTGTTTGTACTAAGGTTAGTACATGTATACACTTATAATCTATCATAAACGCTTTGAATGTGATAAAAAAAAAAAAAACTCACGGCAAAAAAGCTTAATATTTTCTATTAAATTCTCTTTTTTCTTCTCTGTCTCTTCTTCTTTCTGTTTTCTTAATCTTATATCGTATCAAAACCTTACTTAACAACATCAATGACTTCCCTAGATAATCTCTATTGCACTTTTAGCAATCAAGAACATCAACCCACCTATACTCCTCCTACCACCCTGCAAATTACAACAACATCCCCATTGTCGTCACTTTAGAATATTCATCATTATATCTCTCTGAAACTAAAGAATGAAAACTACTTGTTGTAGAAAGCTCAAATCAAGCATTTTCTTATTGACCAAGGCTTATATACTTCATCGATGGATCAAAACCATGCCCACTAGCCCTCCTTACTGTTAAGAATGCATCCACTGCTATATATACCATACCCATATTACATGCATTAGGTTAAATAAAATCAATTGATAATGAGCATTTTAATTGCATCTTTGTCTGCTGATGTATTATATCATGTGATTGATTGTTAGACCTCTCACTCTATTTGGATAATCCTAGAATTAGCCCTAGCTTCACTTTCAATAACTCAAATTATATCTCTTTACTCAAGTCTTCTTGAATTACGACAATTCCTTGAAGAATCAGTTTTGGCTTATCTACATCGTAGAAAAGCATACAATCAATTAACAAGCCACTTCTTCTCATAAACTCTAATATGCATTTGTTGAAAGGTCAACAACTAAAATTTAAGGACATAGTGATCACCTTAATGGCTTGATCCAAACTTATTACCTTCTTAAGAGCTCATAATTAACTCTTAAGCTATGAATTCTTATACAAAGATAACTTTTTTATGATCTACATTGGATCCACATCTATTGATGATGTAACTATCCTTTCGACCAGTATTGCTAGATAGTCCATTTTTATTGTCAAATATAACAACTTTAACTTTAGTTTTTTATATGGTCAGAATAGTCTTTTTAATAAAAGTAAGATAGAAATCAGAAGGTCACTAAAACAAAAAAAACTTGAGCCAATGGAATAATTCAGGTTGAAATCAACCATGATAAGACAATCGAAACTAGTGTTAAATCTATGATAATTATAATCATACTGCATATCAAGTTCTTTCCACTTTTTATGTTTTGGTTCTCTTATTAGAGGAAACTCTTTGACCTTTTCAGCTTTAGGTCCTCTATCTTCACCCAATAATATTTTATACAACCATTTCTTTTTGAATCATGACTAATCATAACATCCTGAAATCAAGGTAATATATCATATAATGCTAGACATTGCTGGACTCACTCATATGAAACCCTACACTAACTTCAAACAAGTTATAGTAGATGATGGTAAGAAATTTAATATTTTGTACCTTGGTTATACTTTAGTTCATACACCTTAATGTCCTATAAAACTATCTTTCATTTTACATGTTCCTAATAACATAAAATTCCTACTTATGTTTATCAATTTGCCGATAATGATGCTTTCTTTAAATTTCATAGTCACTTTTGTCTTGTTAATGATTGAGTTTCTAGAGCTATCCTCCTATCCATTACACCATCTTAGGTACCAACCCTCTATATCTAGTCTTCAATTGTTCTCTATCACAAGAACTACCCTTGAAGTATGACATCAACATCTTAGTCATCCACACTCTTGCATCTTGTATTGAATTCTCCTTAATAAGTGTCTTTTGGTTTCTTCCTCTTTAACAAGTATAGTCGATGTAATTTAGGTTCGTCAAAGTATGTTAGTTCAGCTCCTTTAAACTTAGTTTTTAATGATGTTTGAGGTCTCTTACTGACTTGTTTGGTGAATGGATACATGTATTTTTTTTTATAAATTTTTTTCTAAATATATTTTGTTTTTTCCACTACTCAATTAATATGAGATTTATGAAGTTTTATTTAATTTTAAAAGTTAGTTGAAAATTAGTTTAGAACTTGTATATAACAATTTCAAAGTGACTATAAAGGGTATTTATAAAACTAAATTCCTATTTTAAACATGTATGCATTTATCATTTTATTATTTGTCCTTATACACATTACTATAACAGGTTTGTAGAACACCATCATTGGTATATTGTTAAAACCAACTTTATTTTACTCAAATATGCTTCCCTCTCATAATTATTTTGGCCTTATACCTTCAAAACTATTGTTTTTCTCATCAACCGAATGCCTATATTAATTCTTCAAAACCAATCTCTTTTTAAAAAAACTTTTAAAATGACAACCTAACTATGTATTTTTAAAGGTTTTTGGTTGCTCATGCTTCCTATTTTTGCATTGATATAACAATCATAAACTTGATTTTTGTTTTACCTTGTTTATCTTTTTTGGTTATAGACTAGATCATATAGGATACTATTGTACGGATCCCTACTCATCGTGTTTATGTCATCTATCATTTTACATTTTATGAGTATTCCTTTCCTTATATAAAGTTCATTTTATTAATTTCCTCTTCATTATCACAATGTTTGCCTAATTGTCCTTGTACTATTTATTCTTTATTGATTAGCATTCTTGTCTTTACCCTATTACCTTGTTTTTCTATGTTGTCCTCTACCTCATCTCTTAGTTATAGGGCTCTTTGTAGTGTTTCATATCGAGTCTCTTTTTCAGCCTTTCCATTCCTATTCCATCCTCAATATAATCTTGTATCATCTCTCATCATTCATCCATCTAAAAAATGTTTCTCATTACTTTTTATTTTAACATTGTCATAGAAAACAACTCTCCCAGTTCATTTTCTTTTTTGAATTTGTCATCTTACATTCTTATCCATACTTACCCTATAGCCCTTCATCCATGCTAGCTCAAACACTATCATATCCTATGTTTTTCCTTGGCTAAGGTTGTTTTACCCTCTTTATCTGAACCTACTTGTTAAATTTAGTCATTTGTTTTTTATCCTTTTATAAATATTATTGGCTACAAGTAGATGTATAAGATTAAATAGAAACTTGATATGTCTATTATATGCTATAAGCCTAGTTTAGTAGCCAAGAGGTATGATCAATAAAAATGTATTAACTCTAACAAGACTTTCAGTCTAGCTATCAACTTGGCTACAGTTCAAATAATTTTGGCTATTGTTATTTTATAGGGTAGGTCTATTCATCAATTGAATGTTTATAATGCACATCTTAAAACTAATGTTTACATACAATAACTTTTAGGTTTTATTGATTCTTATCTTTTTTTTTTATGTATACAAACTTTATAAGGCTCCCTATAGATTTAAATAGGTATCACATGTATCATTTGATTGACATCACCAATTTTTGTTACGTCTTGACTTTCGTAGGTTTAAATTGAAACTTCTCTTTTTATATATAATACTAAAAAATTATTATCTATGTTATGGTTTATATTGATGATATCCTTCTCATAAGTAATTATCCATCTTATATGACTTATTTGATTGCTCATCTTTGTGTATAATTCTTTGTTCTAGACTTGAGCATCTAAGTTACGTTTTTTGATATTGAGATACAATATACTTCTCATAAGCTATTCTTTTCTCAATCTCGTTATGACTCTAACATCATACACAGGGTTAGTATGTCTTAATGTAGTTTCCACAATAATATTTATTGGTTCTCACCTTTCCACCACCTCTGATAATGGTTTCATTATTCTAACCCTACTTTATATTGTTAAGTGATTTTAGCTCCTTAGTATCTTACTTTTACATGGCTAGATATTTCTCTTATTGTTATTAAGGTTTGTAAGCTTATGTATGCTATATATAAGGACCATTAGTTTATGGTTTAACGTATCTTATGTTATGTTCATGATACAACTCATTTTATCTTATCTTTTAATACCTCTTCTGATCTCCTACTATATGGTTTCAATGAGTTTTATTGGGTTGATAATGTTAATGATAACAAATCTATGGATGCTTATACTATCTATCATGGTCATGACTTTATCTTTTAGGAGTCCAGTAAGCAAAAACAATTACTCAATCTTCTTTGAAGTTTAATAAGGCTATTACTAATATTGCTATTGAGTTTTAATGGCTCTTCTCCTTATTGTTTGAAATTTTTTATACATCATCTTCTCCACTTATCTTATGATATAATAATTTAAAAGCAACTTATCATATGTTGTCACTCTTGTTAATACGCATATTTACAAATAAAAATGATTAAAAGAACATGATAATTGTTTTCCTAAATCATATGTTGTCACTTTAAAAATGACCTTGTTGATAGGATAACGATTTACTATATAATAGAAAAAAAAAGAATTAAAAGCATATTGATAAAGGCATCTTTCAACTCACTGATTCATGTTCATGTTTAACAAAAGAAAACCATAATTCATCAAAATAACATGTAATTTTTTTTGTATATATATTTCTTTATGTCTTATGTTTTTTTTATTATATATGTTATCTGAAAACACCCCTACTGTATTAAAAAAAACACACATTTGCAATGCATATTCATATGCAAAAGCGCATCATATCAAAAATTAAACACACAAGAAAATCAAATGTTTACAGACAAATCACATCTATATATAAGCTTATCGGCACATGCACACATAAAATCAAACATGTAAAATCATATAAAATACCAAATCTAATATTCAATAACATGTTAAAATTATTCAAAAATTAATATAGGGTTCAAAATAGGCTTTAGGAGAAAAAGGTGCTAGAATATTGAGGTAGCACTAGTGCGTGGATCTATGTGCCATTATTACTGCTGGTGTGCAGACCCATGCATCACCATTGATAAGTCGTGCCACCTATCAGATTTGAAACACCACCTTTACCTTGTTCTTTCTATAATGGTGGTGTTGATCATCGTTACTTGATGAAGGAGATCCAACCAAAAGAAGTTTTAACTTCCTTTTCTTTTTCTCTTTTTTACTTTGTCTGTTTCTTTTTTTTACTCAGTCTGTTTCTTCTTATTCTCTCTCTCTCTCTCTCTCTCTCTCTCTCTCTCGTTTCATCTTCTTTAACAGGTGGCTGGATGGTCTATTATGAAGGAGTTATTCCTATGTCACTAGAGTTATGAACTGTCAAGTAGTGGAGTTGTGTTGTTACTGTTGGCGTTAAGAAAAGTTGGACTTTCAGTGAGTTAATGCTAATTTTGTTGTTCTTGCCAATGACGTGAGGCTATCTTGGTATGGTGATGGGTGGTTGATGTCATGGGTAGTGATATTTAAAAGTTGTAAGGGAGTGGTTAGGGTTCTTTATGTGGAAGAGAGGAAGAAGATAAAGGGTTTTTCTTTTTCTCTCTCTTTCTTTCTTAGCATACTTATTCTCTCTTTCACTTTATTTTTTTTTCTTTCAAATATTTTTGGCTCTCCTTCAATGGTGGCTAGTTTTTTTTTCCACATACCTCCCTTCTCTTCTCTTTATTTTTTTTTTATCCTATGATGATTAGGTTTTTTTACACATTCCTTTTTTCTCTAAAATCTTACCTTTATTTATAGTATTTTTTTTTTTAATTTTCTCCCAATTACTTAGGGAGAAAGGAACCAAATTTCACTTTGGTCCCTTTTTTTCTTGTTTTGCATTTCACTTATCGACCTTTTTTTAATTTAATTTTTATCATTTTTTTATGTTTTGACTTTTTTCTCGAAAAGATGTCAATAAGAGGAAAATTGTCAAAAATTACAAAATAGGCATATGAATGGTTGAAATGAGTTGAAAACAATTTTTTTTTTTATTTGTAGAAAATATTTTGAAAATGAGGGACAAATTTTGGGTTATAACAAGAAATGTTACGTTTTGATCCTGACTACATGTCCTAATCAAGGGTAACAAATGTATATATATTAGGTATAACATAAACTATATGAATCTATTTAAGTAATCAAGAGAAGATTCATCATCCTCGGTAAATTATAAAAAATGTTACTCATGTTCACAAATAATATTGACTGTGAAATTTTTCTGCAAGGTAAAATGAATTTTTTTTTAAAATCAAATCTTATTCAAAAAATCAATTATTATGGTGTTGATAACAAATATGATTCATATAGGGGATTACAATTCTACAATTAGAAAATAAAGTATAGACTTGATTGAATAAAATTCTAGAATTGTCTTAAAATAATATATGTGATATTTTTAGGAGGCAAAGTAATATTTTTATTTATTTATATGATTTTCAGATTTTTTCTATAAATAGAATGTTATGCCTCATATTCTTTGATGTAGGACTTGATGTGATCAGATAAATAAGCACATTATAGAACATATGATGTAAAAAAAACTTGAAATATAAAAAGAAAGAGCTAGCATTTAAAAACATGACAACCCTTCTCTTCTAAAAGGGTTTTAAGAGATTTCTCACTAGTGACTCGTGTAAATTACAATTAGAGGCTTGGAACTTAAACAACTTGTGGTTTGAAACAACCTAACCTTGAAGAAATTGATCAAACTTAAAAAAAAAAAATTAAGCTCTAAATAACCCTAGATTGTGTAATGAGATCCTTGGAACTTCTAAAAAAATAATTTAAAAGATCTTTTATTTTTTAGTCAACCACCTCCTACTTCTCAACCTATGGTTGGTCATGCTAATAAAGGTATTACTAAGACCCACATTATTCATTCATTACATGTTTTGTATGCTCGACCATGGTTTCAAGTACATATTACTATAAAAGAACCTCATGGATTTAAGTCGGTTGTCAAACATTCCGAATGGCTTTCAGTTATGGATGATGAAATTATTAATCTCAAACAGAATAACACATGGTGTTTAGTTCCCCACCCACATGATCATAATGATGTGGGTTGCTAGTGGATCTTTAAGAAAAAATGCTAGTGGATATTAAGAAAAAAAAACTTTGAGTAGATGGTTCTATAGAATACTATAAAGCTTGTCTTGCGGCCCAAGGTTTTTCTCATAAATATGACATTGTTTTCATTGAAACATTCAGTCAAGTGGTTCATCTTACCACTATTTGAATTATCTTGTCTCTCTAGTGGATCTTTAAGAAAAAAAAACTTTGAGTAGATGGTTCTATAGAACACTATAAAGCTTGTCTTGCGACCTAAGGTTTTTCTCATAAATATGACATTGTTTTCATTGAAACATTCGGTCAAGTGGTTCATCTTACCACTATTTGAATTATCTTGTCTCTTGATGCTATGCATGGCTGATCACTTTGTCAACTTGATGTTAAAAATGCATTTATATATGGTTTTTCTTTATAGAAGAAGTTTATATGGAACAATCTGCGAGATACATTGATCACTAATTCCCTTCTCATGTTTGCTTGCAATGTGCTTTTATGGTCCAAAACAAGCCCTACGGGCATGGTTTTTAGCATTTGAGTCAGGTTTTCGCTTGGCCTTGGTAATTTTATCACGAGTTGTGCATATTCCTCGCTCTTTGTGTATCATGGTTCTCATGGTATTGTTTATCTTCTTTTATATGTTGATGATATAGTTATTAAAGTTAATAATCAGTCTATTCTTTATACACTCATTGTTCGACTGACTTGAGAATCTTCTATGAAGGATTTCGGTAATTTACACTAATTTTTAGGAATTGAGATCACTCGCAATGACAAGGGATTTTTTTTTTTTAGTCAAATGCTCTTGATCTATTGACTCAGAGAAACATGGTGAATTGGAAGCCTATTTCCCCTTTTCTAGTGGGATCTCTCATCTAACCGAATCTGGAATGCTCATTCTGTTGTTACTCAAATTCTAATTTATCTTACAGTGTTAATTCTATATGTGAATAAATGCATGCTCTTACTACTAATCACTTCCATGCATTGAAGCGTATTTTACAATATGTTAAGGGCACCTATCGTTGGGTTACAACTCTCACAAGATTCGACTTTGCTTGGTTATTCTGATGCAGATTGGGCGAATGCCCTTTTACCCGGTGTTCTATAATAGGCTATGTTGTTTATTTTGATCGAAGTCTCGTCTCTTGGTGTTCAAAAAAGCAAATCAATCTCGCTCAAGCAAAATACTGTGCTCTAGCCTCTGTTGCACCTGAACTTTAACTGGATACTTGAGCTTCATATCACATTCCTCTTTCTTCCGCAATTGTTACGCGATAACAATACGCTCCAAACACATTGACATTCATCATCATTTTGTTCGGGAATTGGTAGCTCGATGGGTCATCAATCTCTAATTTGTCCCCTCACATCTTCAATTAGCCAATGTTTTTACTAGAAGGGTGGCGAAATTACAGTTTCTATTGGATGGTGGCAAGTTGTGTGTTTTCGCCATTTCAACCATGTTAACTTTGAGGAGAATCCGCCTCTCCTAATTATGATTAACAAGATAATTGATTCTCAGTAATTCTAGCTCCTATAACTGATACACCTTGATTCTAGGAGATAGCCTTTTACTGTGTATATTCAAATTCTTTCCTTGTACAAACTTATTGTGTAAATGAAGATCACCTCATAGCATTCATGCTTGAAGCATTATCTTCGTAGTTATAATAGAAATATTCTTACAAAATAAAATAAAGAATAGAAGAATTCAATCAAAAAGAAAAGAAAAACCCTCCAATCAAACAAATTCGAAGAATACAGCAACCAACTAGTGGGTAAAACACAAATTATCAACATATAACACCATGAAAGAGTCTTAATTATAATTAGTTTTGCTGAATTTTTTTCCAGGTATACTTGCAGTCGAACTGAACTTGCCTGGATCTATTGTTTAATTCCTCTTTTGTCTTGCAGAGTGAATACTACTGTAACATGTTCACAAGTGAATAATTAGTTGTTTTAATTGTTCAAACATATTATTTCAAGACAAGGAAAAAGAAACCACAGCCCAGTTCACGTGAGACTCGAGTCTTTCATCCTCGACAAACACGTGTATATACCTGCATGCATAGCAGAACAAGTTAGCAGCATTGAATCCAAAGCCTTGAACAAAGAAATTTCCTGTATCGAGTGATCTTTTGTGAGGGATGGATGACTTGTGGGCCTTAAATTGAGCATTATATATCAAGTAATAACTAAAAGTACTGATCATGATTAATGTACGTACGTGGATCACATGCATTCCAAAAGTTTGGATTTATATAATCTTTCTATGTTGTAAGTTTCTTAAGCAATATAAATAAATATATCCAGCAAGATTAATGTCGTACATGATGGAATCTAGCCATAAAGCTGTTAGACAGACGTACGTAGCTTCATGGAACCTGCTCAATAGATGAGTTAACCAATAACTTTTTGCCAGAAAACAAACAGTTGATTGAATGTTTATGCCCACATTACAACAGAAGAGACACATCATTTTATTTACAAAAAAAGACTGGATGAAAACTGAATATAATTTGTGGTAGCAATAGTGGCATTAACTATTCAACTAATTAATAAATTAAGTTCACTGTTGATTGGTTGATTCTTGATATCTTTCTGCCAGTGGCCATTGCTAAAGCCGGATATGCAGAATCATTCTAGGGCTGTGTTAGATTACTGGTTATTTTAGTATAAAAACCTTGCTGATACTTTAACTAATTGAGGCTCATGAGCATATAGCTTAATTGACATTAACATCTCCCTTTTTCAGAGAAAAGGTTTCCTGTTCATATATATATAAACCAGTTTCATGTCCATGAAAGATTGCTACCAATCGCTCCTTCATATTTCTCTCTCTTTTCTTCTAAATTAAGCAGATAGTGACATTCCACCATCGCTAGAATTCGAGCCATATCTAGGGTGCTTCGAGGAAACACATACGTACTGAGAATACATCCAAAATGATACGGATACGTGGCACAACAAATTAAAATGCATCTGTCTACGAGCTTAATATGTTGCCTTACTGTGTGTATATCTAATCAACTATACATATGAATCAAAAGGACAGATTTAGTATCCATGCAGACGGGCTACAAGGGCCCGATGATATTACTTAAACGTCAAATAATTAAGAAAATCAATAATACAAAACACCAGTACTTATACAGGTAACGTGGGGTCGTCCTGCTATTACCATTGATTCTCACTTATCACTGATATAGCTTGATGAGCATGAACTGTATTTTAAAGCTAAATCCAGTATTTGTCAGGCCACGCTGTATATATTTGATGTATTCTATTTATCTAATACATTAAATGTTTAATTTGTAAAGATTAAGTTTTCTTGAGATCACAGTTGAGAGATCTCCCAACTTTATTAATGTTAATTGCAGTGAATTATTTTTTCTTTTTTTTTTTTCTCTTTTTCGCATGTGGATGTAGATATAGTCGATTCCTGTATATATAATTTAATAGTTCCAAATATAGATGGTGAATTTGCTCATCTCTTTTCTGCATGTTTGATATCTATATATGGATAACATGATGGAGCTAATCATTGTGTTCCATTAAAAAAAAAAGCATACAGAAACAAAAGTAAAGAAACATTGCCATGGATGGAGCACAGTATCTAATGGCCTTATCGCTTTTTGTTCATCCATGTCTTTGCGCACATGAACACAGCAATTATTTGAGCAAAATGCGTGCTACAGTGGCTTCGTTCCCAAGATCATGTTTATCAACTCTCTCTCTCTCATTTTCTCCCTTCGTTGTCGCTAGCCCTTCTACGGTAAAGCAATTGATTTGAGCTTAACAAGGACAATTATTAACAAGATATGAATCACGTGGTATAGATTTATGGACTATCCCATCCTCAATACATAGAATGCTGCTCGTCATACGAGGTCAAGCAGAGAGTGCATTATTGTCATTTCAAGTCCTAACAAACAAATGTGTCTAATTAATCTCTTGTTTTGCCTTGTTAAAGAATCTTATAGAAGAGAAAGTAAATTGTTTTTTTTTTTTTAATGAAAGGAGAAAGTAATATTGTTATTCAAATTTCAAATGGAGGGTGAATGTTTTTTATGCAAGGTTCACACTGTATTTTTAGCTAATGGTTGCAGTGCAAACGCGCACTATAAACAACCGTTTTCTTTTTCATCAATTGTTATTTTCTTTTAACATGTTTTCAACAATCATTAATCTCTCCACTAATAAAGGGTTAGACACTATAAATAATGATACACACCATTATTTTCATCAATCAATTATCATGCAACTCATTATCTCTCCACCCAAGATTGCAGCTCGTGGAAAGTCTAGTTTCTGTGTGAATTTTTTTCATGACTTCATCACAAGTCTAACAAACATTTCTATGATCTCTTGTTTTGCCTTGTTAAAGAATCTTATAGCAGAAAATACATGAGTTTATCAAGGATACTTCAAATCACATAAAATATCCCATAATGAATAAATACAAGAATATATATAAATAATAGAAAAGAAAATAAGAATGGATCACCCACCATAAGATTTAACTTTTTGAATAAAACTCAAACTCAACCATTAAATTCTATATGGTATCAAACTCAAATAGATGTAATGATTCTAAAAATCTTAAAGCTCAAATCACTTGACAGACTCTAAAATATATACAATTAAGGGTGAGTGTTAAGGAACATATCTCAATAAATATAAAAGGTTGAGAATAAATCATCCATTATAAAATCTTAATCTTTGAAATGAAACACAAACCCAAATATTAAATTCTATAGCATTTATCATTCATTCATAGTATTGAGATTTTATTTTGGTTTTCTAATGTTTGACATTAAGTTGTGCCCCTATATTTAACAAAATAACTATCTTAGTTGCATCAAGTTAGAATTCTTAGTCTTGTTTTGATCGGGTAGATCAATATAAAAAAGTTTATACAAGTTTCGACCAAATTAGCTAACTCCTTGTTCCAACAATCATACAGTCATATTTAGCATTGTTAGGTGAACAATAAATCAGTTTGGAGCAGTTTATTAGTCTCTACAGCATGTCTGTTTTGTAAATATGGTAATGGTAACGGTAATGATAATGGTGATGGTGATACATGTATGCTTTAGCTAATATCTGAACTGAAAATTGATACCTCATGTACCTATTCATTAAATGTTAGGAGCACATTACTAGGTAGATTGTTACTGTTTGGGCTTGGACAATGAGGTTGAATAGCATACTTATAAAAATTAATTTGGTTATCAATTAATGTTTAAAATTTCTAGAATTTGTTTAATAATTTAAATTTTTAATTGAGATAGTTCTTTGATATAATATCATAGTATTAATTTCTTAAAGATTATAAGTTTAAATCTCTTTATCCTTATTCTCTCTAATTAAATTAAAAATTAAGTACAAAATAATGGTGATCTTGTGTAAATTTCAAGTTTAACGAAATCTCACTAAAAGAGATATGTTAGAGAGTACATATGAATTTAGAAGGGGATGGGAAGGCTCACTCTATATTTTTATATGTTTAAGGAAAAATCATGTGAAAATGGCCCTTGCAAAATGGAAAGATTGCAATTTAGGGTCCTTTCGTTTTGCATAAAATATTTTCTCATAAAACATTTTACATGTAAAATACTTTTCAATATTTGGCTTGAAAAATGTTTTCCTGTAAAATGTTTTATATGTAAAATACTTTTCATTGATGGTGGTGGTGGACGAGGTGGCGATGAAGTGCTTATTGTGGTGGTGGAGGAGGAGATGTGGTGATGGTGGTGATGATAAGATGAAGGTGGTAGTTGAAATAGTTGGATAATATTGTAAGTGAATTACTATTCAAAAAATATTTTTACATGATAAATAATTTTCAATGGTGGTGGTGATGGTATGGCAGTGGTGATTGTATAGGTGGTGGTTGTGGTGGTGAGATGGAGGTGGTTGAAATGATTGGATGATATTGTAATTGAATTACAATTCATAAAATATTTTGCATATAAAATATTTTTCAATGGTGGTAGTAGAGGAAAAAGTGGTTAGATGGTCATTGTGGTGGTTGAAGAAGAGGTGGTAGTAAAGGAAAAGGTGGTGGTGATGGTAGTTGAAATAATTTGTTGATATTATAAGTGGATTCCTATTTGTAAAATATTTTACATGTAAAATATTATTCAATAGTAGTGGTGGTGGTGGTGGTGAGATGATGATATTAGTGAAAGAGGTGGTGGTCAAAGAGGAGGTGATGGTGGAAGAAGAGGAGATGGCGGTGGTGATGATAGTGAGATAGAAATGTTGGTTGGAATAGTTGGGTAATATTATAAGTGAATTACTATTCATAAAATATTTTTAATGGTGGTGGTGAGGAGGTGGTAGTGAGGTAATCTTGATGGTAGTAAAAAAGGAGGTAGTGGTAAAGGAGAAGATGGTGGTAGTGATGGTGGTCGTGGTAGTTAAGATAGTTGAATAATATTGTAAGTGGATTACTATTCGTAAAATATTTCTCAATGGTGTTGGTGAAGAAGAAGGTTGTGGTGAGTTGGTGGTGATGATTGAAATTGTGATATTTGGCTCGATAAAGTCATATGTTTAGGGCATATGATATTTGCTGAAGATATATTTGTAGATCCAAGAGAAAGGTGAATGTTGTATTATATGGGGAAAGGCCTATAACTATAACCAAAGTTCATAGTTTTCTTGTATTGATGAGGTATTACTGATGATTCATTGAAGGGTTCTCAGAATAAATTTTTTAATAATACACTTAACTAGAAAAAGGGTGAAATTTGAATAGACAAGAGAGAGAATGTGAAAATAGTTTGTAGGAGCTGAAAAAAAGGTTAGCTTAAGCCCCAGTGCTAACCCTTTCAGAGGGACCAAAATGGTTTGTTGTATATAGTGATACCTTCAAAAAGAGTCTTAGGTATGTAATAATGTAGCATGGAAAGGTGGTTGTTTATGCTTTTAGACAAATAAAGAGGCGTGAAGTAAATTTTTCGGCATATGATTTGGAATTAACAATTATTATTTTTGTTTTAAAAAATATAAAGGCATTATTTATATGGGACTCAAGAACAAATCTTTATTGATCATAAAATTTTGAAGTACTTAATGTCACAAGAAAAATTGAATATATATCAGTGAAGATATGTTGAATTTATGATTGTGTCATTGGCAATCATTTTGAAAAGGAAAATATAGTAGTATATACCTTGAGCCACATAACAAAAGTTAGGGTTAGTTGTAACACCTTGTAACTCTAAATGTCGTAATGATGGTTTAAGCCTTGAACTTGATGAAAAACAGAGTAACATTTTTCATTGGTATTAAATTAATAAATCAACCATGCAATCATATTCATATATTATTCACCAGTATTCTTATTTTACTAAAATCTTGATAGAGTCTCCTTTATATGACGTCACTAAATAGTTCTTCTCTTCACCTAAAATACTCATGTGACAATTTATGGAAATCCAATTCTTATAACACAATAATTCATTTTTAATATCGGGCCTTAAGCCACTCAATCAGGTAATCATTATTTCCATCAAGTAGATATATTTAATTTTCATTACACATATAAACAATAACACATAATCTTACATCAAAGACAATTATACAACTTAAAATTCAAACACATTTAAGTTTTACTTTCATTCCTAAATTATACTAATTACAACATGTTTAATTAATTGTCATATTTATTTACTACATTTCCTTTGGGACAATAATCCACTACAATACTAGTCATCTTACAAGCTTTGATACATCTAGATGAAATGTATATGATGTCCCTACAACCATAAATATGTTATAAACTACCAATTTGATAGCACAATAAAAGTCAAAACTCACGCATGCATTTTACAAACACAATTAAGTAGTGAATATTTTCTTATTTCATGCATTATATATAAAATTACATAAGTATCTCAATATTACCCTTCATTTTATTCCCTAATAAGCATTTTTTTAAACCTTTTCCTCTGGTTTTTACCCTTCCCTTACTCCTTACAAAACTCCTTACTAAAATTCTCATTTCTAAATTTGATGGCAATCTTTTATCCAAATCTTACCTCGAAAGCTTTCTCCTTTGAATCTCATTTTTAAGTTTTATTTCTTATGTCTTTTTATCTCATGATAGTACCCCTTAATATATATTAACAAATAAAGATTTTACCCAAAGCTTTCATTATAGATACTCTCGAGAACATAGACACCATGACGGGCACCTTACTGCAAATTCCAAACTATAATGATCAATACTTCAACTACCTAACTATACATATTGATCATTTAGTTCACACCTTAATTAGTCTTCTTTTATCATCACGTTATGTAGGCATGAAACTTCTTATCTCAATATACACATCGACCATTCTTTAATTGTAATTATGCACACTTGCATATTTTCACATTATAGAGTCCACATTCCATGCTAAGTAGGGTTGCTACATCAATCCATATTTTTCTAACATCCAACATTTCCCTAATTGCCATCATTTATCACTTTTAAATTTTTATTTCAACCATCATCCCATTACATTAGGATCATTTTAACGGTCTCTAAATTTATTATACTTTTGCTATTAGAACAATCCTAAAGTGAATCGCATTAAACTATTCTATATAAACCCTTTTTAAAACACAATTTATTATCACCACAACCCTTAAATACATCTTACCTAAACTAGCATAATAGCCTTTAAATATCCTTCATTTTTTCCAAAAATAATCTTTAAGCTTATACATTATGTTACCAAAAACAGCCTGTAAAACACTTCCCAATGTCGTCCCAAATATAACCTTTAAACTCATTTCAATACACTACCAAAATAACCTTTAAAACTATCCCCAATGTTGTCCTAAAAATAGCTCTTAAACTTACATCAATACGATACCAAAATAGCCTTTGAAACTCATCCTAATGCAGTCCCAGAAATAGCCTTTAAACTTACTTCAATACATTGCCAAAGTAGCCTTCAAAACTCATCCTAATGTTGTCCTAAAAATAGCCTTTAAACTTACTTCAATACATTGCCAAAACATCCTTCAAAACTCACCTTAAATGTTGTTCTAAAAACAACCCTTAACATTACTTCAGTACACTGCCAAAATAGCCTTTAAAACTTGCCCAAATGTTATCCCAAAAACAATCCTTAAACTCATACACTACGTGTTGTCAAAATAATCTCCTTTCTCATTAAGATTTGACTATCAAAGTCACTATCACCCATACCACTTCTTGTAAACTCTCAGCTAAAACTTTTCTTAAATATAAAAAAATTAGATGAATGATGACTATAATATGCCCGAATGGATATGAATAAAAGATTAAGAGATTAAGGGCGCTTTGGTATAAATTTACAAAATGATTTTGGGAGACATAAATTATAGTGTGATAAAATGAAATAAGAAAATGAATATAATAAAATTGGAAAAGAATTAATAAAATAAAAGAATGAAGGTTTATGGTCGAATTTATGTATTGGTCCAGAACCAGAAAAGGTTTAGCTATTTTAAAAAATGGCTAGATCGATTTAAATAAAATGAACGGGCTATTTTTCAAAATGATCAGACCGTTTTGGCTACTGTCTGTGTTAAAACCCGTTGGTATAGCCAAGAGAATGAGAGGTTATTTTCTCTTCTTCTTTCCTTTCACCATTAAAGGGTTAGAAAAGTTGTAGATATGAGTGAAAAGAGAGGGTTTTGAGAGAGAAGAATAAATCTACACTAGAAATTAAGAAATATCAAAGAAGGGAAGAATTGAGTTGGAGAGAGAAAGTGAAGAAAGAAGAGGAAAAAGGAGAGGGACGTGAAAATTTTTTACTAGTTAAAATTCAAAGCTAATAATATTACCTAGTAAGGGGTTTTAAACCTAGCTTAGCAAGCTTATATGAAAAGAAAGGAAATTAATGTTAAATTATGAATTTTGTGTTAGGGTTCATAGTAGGAATTTTGAGGGAAATGCAAATTGATTATGAATTGAACAAATTAAGTTAGAATAACTTACAATGAGTGTTAAATTTGAAAGAAATAATAAAGAAAAACATTATGTTCTTAAGAGCATATAGGGCCGGCCAAAAGGGGATCAATTTGTATGTAGTTATATTGTGTTTATTTAAGTGAAATGGTGATAGATTAATGTATAATTTTGTAAATGACATGATTTTAAAGGAGTTTAGTTATGTTATGTTATCTAGTTTGATTGAAATGTTTACATTGTTGTAAATTAGAAATCCAAGGAGGTTATTGAAAATAAAGATGAATATTATTATGAATATGTTTGACTTTTCATGTAAAGGAAGAGTTAATGAAAATAATTTTAAATAAATCATGATATAAGAAGAAGTTATGGTGCCACCCAAACAAAGAATAAATTTAAAATTGATGAAAATATAATAATGTTTGTGCGATATAATACATGTGTGGATATGATCATGCAAATGAGAAGTTAATAGTGTTAATGAAATTGTTATTTAGTTTGTTAAAACTTCTTGTAAGTGTAAAGAGAATAAGTAGATAATGTGTTCCATATGGGAAAGTTTGAAGAAAAATTCATATCCTCTCTATTATGTATATTTCAACAAAATGAGAGAAAAATAAATTTAGAACTCTTAAATTTAAAATGGTAGAAGTTTATGAGTTTTATGTGTTTTGTGTAATTTGATATGAAGAATGTGTCAATGAATGAATAAATTTCTCATGCCTAATTGGAAGGAAATGAAATTTAATGAGAGTCGAAGTGGAAATGAAGGTTAAATTGTTAAAAGTAAACATAGAATAATATTATATAAAATAAACATGAAATGAAACTAACGTGGTAAACTTATTGATATATGAGAGGTCATAGGAGTTGTGTAGTAACAAAGAGGTATTGCTCGAGTTACGACATCAGGCAGGTGTCGTGCACTTATCATTTTCCTTTACTTAATTTATTGTATTAGTTTTTGTAATGTAATGAAACATTTTGTTCAGAATCGTGGTTTCAGATCAAATCGTGGTTTTATGAAGGCAAGTTATAATGTTATTCGAAAACAAACCAAAAACTAAATGGTATTAAATCAAATAATATCCAAAAAAATTCTAATTAATTTATCCAAATGAATTACAATAAAAATGAAGGGCAAACACATGGGTTTGCAGGGCCATGTTTTATTTTTCCTAAAATGACTAAATGACGTATTTTCTAATACTCTAGCTACCTCATGTAGTTGAAAAATTAGGCTTTGCCCTCTTGGCTCTAAAAAACAATTTCCCACATTTTTTCCATATAAAAACACCTCAGAAATACCATATAAACATTAACAAACTCGTATCTAATCTCAAAGCAATTTCTAATTCATAAAAAAAAACTAGAATGGAAAAAAATTTTGAGCCCCAATCCCACCCCCCGCGATGATATTAAAGGTTAAAAATAATTAAATAGTTCATCTCATCAAATATGACTCATTAACACTAAAATCACTCTTTCTAGGTGTCAAAATGTAGATAATCGATAATTTTCTCTCTTCTACACTGTTTTTTAATGACTTTCTCTCTCCTCTCTCTAACTCAGAGATGAAGTTGTGAACAAAATGAGGTTTTGAATCAAAATACAAAAATGTAAAACTAAAGGGATCGTAAAATTTACAAAACTTTGAAGGCAAAAATGATTAAAAAGGCATCCCACAAACGGTGATAAAAAAAGTCTTCATTTTTGTCCCATTGTCAATTTTGATTTCTTTATTTTTCCAAGGGCTAATAAAATTAAATTCTTTCTTGTAAAATTGAGCATTAATTAATGCCATGATAACTTAATAAAAAACAAATCCAACTAATTATTAAGCTTAATTTATAGTCAACGTAGTAGAGTGAAATAGAGAAAATGAGAGGATGGATCAAAAAAACAAAAAGCACCTTTATTACAATCCACATTATTTCCCCCACATGCTACATCTACAGTGAAAATGCTTGCACACTGCCAGCCTCAAGTATGAAACTTAAGAATATCGTTGTCCTTTTTAACAAGAAGCTAAGCATGTATAAGAAAATAAGAAGATTAAAGCTTAAATACGACACCTAAAAATACCTCGCCTGTGATAAATTGTTCGATCTTTTTCATTCGATAGCCATTTGCGAAAAAAAAAATTAACTTTTATTATCTGTTTATGTATTAAGATAAATACATACTTAAATGGTAACCTTCAAGTACTATGCATGGTTTGTCAAAATTCCTGATTTTTCTTGAGGAAATTTCTCAGTGAGGTAGAAGTGTTGTTTTTTGTGGAGGTAAAGTCTGGCGAAGAATAATTATCAAATTTCGTATGCACCATTCGAGTAATAGAAGCATAGCTCTAATTTCTCGACTGGGATGTTTCCTTCTTGTATAATACAGATAACTTCCTTCGTAGAGCTCGATTTCTAAACATCTATATATATATATATATATATATATATATGCACAAATACACAAATACGTCAAGATGATTAATGGATTTTTTCCCTTTCATTTATATATATATATACATAAAAGAAAAGAAAAGAACTGTCTCCAACGCACAGCTAGAATTGTGGAAAATCAGAACAGGTTCGTGAGAAGCACAACGCAGCAGCACACCATGAACATATAGGACTAAACAATGATCAGTGGAGACCCATTCCTACAGCAGAGTTGTTCCTGAATCTCGAACAAATTTATATTTATTCTTTAGGGATTACCAAGCTCTTTTAGGTGGGAAAAAAACAAAAAAGAAAAGGGCATATATGAGCCAGCTCCTTTGACAAGCCCACGTATTTCATGCCCGCTGTCATGTTCTCAAGAAGTGCAATGATAGATCTTCATTTCTCCAAAATAATGTTTTTATAGCTCAAATTGATTCTTTCAATTATTTCAATATTTGAACCGGACAGCAGATCAAGGAAGAAGAAGCCTAATTGGGTGCGCGGGCTGTTGCGCACTGACTGAGCCCGTGGTCTAATAATGCCTAACTCTATAAAGCTCGGGCTATTTAAATTGTTAGCTAGGTTTAACAATAATGTTTAAAAAAAAAAAATTCAAGCTGCAGTGTTTTGATGATTTATTCTTGCAATGATGAACTTCTACAAATTAAGAAATTAAAAAAGCTAACTATTTGACTATCACTTCATCATTGATCACGTAAAATTGAATATGACAATGTCTCATACGCGTTTTTTAGCATAAAAAAATTTAATCATAAATTTAAAAGAATGTGCATATATTTAATTAAATAAATCAAGAATTATTTATATAACCAAAATAAATTATAAAATTCAATTTCTATCCAATCAAAATTGAAATTATCAGCTATCTATGTCATGCATCCCATTATAAATGATAATTTTATTTTTTTTCAAAATTATCTTTCATTTAACTATATCATAACTAGGTGCATGAGTTTTTTTTTTCATGCAAAAGAAAAAATAAAAAAAATAGGGGCGGCTCTCGGGACTAAAATAAAAAGTAGGCCTAATTTTTTTAAAGTTTGATTAAAAAAAGGCTTGTTTTAGGTCTAAAGGGTTGAAAATATCAAATTAAAAAAAAAACAAGGACAATTAAATACCAAATAAAGGATGCCATAATTTTTTTTAAGTCAAAGGGGTTGAAAATATCATTGTTATAAAACTCAAACCTTTTTAGTTTACATATTTTATATTCATTTCAATTTCAAAATCACAACCAATTAATTTATTAACAACACAACATCATAATTTATTACCAAGCAATTAAATCACTTTCCATCATAATATAACATAAAATAATAAGCACAACAATTATAATACAATGCAGTATAGTAGGAGTAACATGATAGCTTTTAGACCACCTCACTGGTATTAATATTTTAATAGCTATATCTTAAAAAAAAAAAAAAAAAAAAACACGAGGAATTATTCATTATAGGTGGAGTTGTACTTCCGTCTTCACACAGGTGTGAGATAAGGCGAGAAGTTAGGATTCAAAGTACAGAGGGCGAATGAAATTTTCTAAAGAAGTATTCATCAAGGTTATCAATTCAATTCTGTTTTAATATTTTGTATCAATTTAAAAAATAAAATAATTTTTACTTTATTTTAAATCTTGATCTGTTCCAGATTGTTTAGATAAATTTTAACTGGAACGTTCTAGTTTCATGTCACATGTTCTGTTTCGGTCTCTAAAAACCATTAAATCAAACTCAAACTTCAACTTATTTTAACCAAAACAAACCGTAAAAATACCATATAAATATTAATAACTCCATTTTCAACTATAAAACAATCTTTAATTAATCTAAAAATAAAAAATCAAACAAAACAATAATAATAATAAATTTATGGACACTAATCTTTTTTTTTTTTTTTTTGCATGGTCAAAGAACAAATTCATCTTTATTGAACTTTCTCTCCTAACAAACCTTCATCGACACTAATATCTAGTACATTCCTTTCATTTTGTTAGTTGAATAAAATAGGAGTTGCACATTTTTTTATAAAATATTGAAAAAACAAAAAATCATTCTCCATTAATATCACAACAAAAATATATTTTGCGATATGATTATAATATAAAAAGCACAGGATTATTTTTTATTATCCTTAAGAAAAGCATGACTTTCTTGTGATATTGAATGAGTAAACTGAAGAGAATTTAAAGGGGTGACAAACAAAACTTATAGTTTAATTAAGAGTTAAAAAAATACTAATTGGTTGGTGTGCATGTGTTAACCTAAATGTGACACTTAGATTCCAACTCCCTCTACCTTCATTCAAGAATTAATTGTCGTAGCGTTTTGACGTGAATGGCCTATGTGGCTTCCCTTTATCTTTTAGAAGTGAAAAGTTCGGGTTTGATTTATGTTTCTTTTGTGTTAAAATATTTTACTTTTATAATATTTTGGTATTTTGTTTAAGTTGAATTATTTTAAATTAAAGTTCTATTTAATCTTGACTATTTAGAAATATTTTAAATTTTAAAATTATATTTGTTTGACATTGTGTTTGTATTACATAATTTATAATTAATTTATCTTGAATCTGAATTATGTTTGTTGAATTATATATATATATATATATGAACAATACAATCCCGAAACGGTAAGCTGAAACACTCTGAAACCAAAACATTTCATTCCAATTGAAAAACGAAAACACATATCGAAATTATTTTTCCTAACTTTGTCCCTAAAAACATAAAAACATGTATTAGCTTGACAATTAAAGGGTGATTTAGTTTTTTTTTATATATATATAGAGACATTAGTTATTGGAAAAATAACTAGGGATAAATTTGATTTTTGACCTCTATTATAAATATTAGCCTTGTAAGAAAAAAAAAATATTAACTTTTTTCAAGTGGCTTTTTAGATACTTTCATATTCCAAGCACCATAAAATTATTAAACTGTCATCTGAAGAAACAAAAACAAAGCTTCACTCTAAGGGATTTTTTTCTTTTTATTTTGGTTTTTTTTTATAATGAAATTAACTTGGGTTGACTTGGATTTTTTTTATTTTTTTTTAAATTATTTTTTTCAATTTCATGCCTCAAACATTTTTTATTGAGAATTTTGTTTTGCTATTTTTTTGGATTTGCCTTTTATGTGCTCATTCTCAGCTTCATGATCACGATCACGAGTTTTAAAGGTTAAAACTAGTTGGTTTTAGTCTGTTTTACATCTTTTTTTAATATATTTTTTTCAATTTCATCCTTCAATATTTTTGTTTAGAGTTGGTCTGTGCTTTTTTTCTCACTTTGCTTTCTATAGAATTATCACAATCATATTCTCATAGTCACGAGGTTAGCGGGTTAACCTTGATTGATTCAGATCTTTTTTTTTTCTGTTAGTTTTTTTTTTTAGAATTTTTTTAAGAGTTTCATACCTCAATATTTTTTTATTGAGAATTTTTCTTCGTTGTTTGTTCGGGTTTTCCTTCTACACAATAAGTCTTCGACTCATGATCACGATCATAAGTTTCAAAGGTTAACACGAGTTCACATTGGTTTTTTCAGGTCATTTTTTCAAATTGTTTTTAATTTCATTCTTCAATTTTATTTTATTTTTGGTATTGGTCTTCATTTTTTTTTATTCCTTTCTTTTCTATGAGGTTATCCTAATCATGTTCCCATTATCTCATGGTTAACGAGCTAACACGAGTTAACCTAGATCTTTTTTTAATTATTTATTTTTTAATTTCATTGTTCAACTTTAAATTGTTTTATAGTTGAGCTTTATAGTTTGATTTAATTTGCTTTTATTTATGGTTTTTTTTTTACCTTTTATTGACATAGATAATTATTTGATGAAATAAGAAATTAACAAAAAACTAAAAGATGTGGTACTTTTACTGTGCACCACCTTACAAAATATTATTCATTGTAACAGTGTTTTTTTTCTTTGTTTTTTTTATATATATCTATGTTTTTATTTTCATCATTTCATTATTTAACATTTAATTTACTTAAAATTGGGCTTTTATGATTTATTGCGTTTGCTTTTCTATATTATTATATCAGACTTCTCAGTCTCCCAACCTATGTTGCGGGTCTAGCGAATTAATCTAGTTGACTCGAGTTGTTTTTAATTAGCATTTTTTTCCAACATCATCATTCAACATTGAGTTTATTATGAATTAGACCTCATGATTTGTTTTGGTAATTGAGTTTCATGATTTTTTAAATTTATTTTATGGAATTATCTCAATTTCATGACCTGAATCGCGGGTTTGACATGTTAACCTAGATTGACTTGGATCATTTTTTTCTATAAGTTTATCTTAATCTCATGACCTGGATCATGAGTTTAGCGGGTTAATCTAAGTTAACTCAAGTCTTTTTTGTTAATTGATTTCTTCTCAGTTTCATCATTCAACATTGGGTTAATCAGGAATTAGTCTTCAAATTTTATTTTGATTTATTTTATATGGGGTTATCTGGTATCATGACCTAGGTTATTAGTTTGACAGGTAGACTAGGGTTATTTTTATCTATTTTTTAATTTATTTTTTTCGATTTTATCTTTCAATATTCAGTTAATTGAGAATTGAGTTTCATAATTTGACTTATATAGGATTAACATGGTCTCATGATCCCAATCGCGGATTTGATAGGTTAATTCTGATCGATACAATATTTTATTTTTAAATATCATCTTGAAAAAAATATTGTCTTGAATTTTTTTTAGTTAAACTATATTTTATTCCTCGATTAGGTTATCTTTAAACTACCAAGTGAGCTAGATTATATTGAAATCATCTAGTTTAAATTTTTTCAACCAAAATACAATTAAATAGTTTTTTATGATAAGATTTTTTTATCTAACTCGTAGCAATAGAGCAAAGGTAAACAATCTAGTTAAACTACTAAAATTGTAGAGGCTATGATTTTTTTTTTTTGTTGGGGACTCTGCATGTGCCCTTTTTTTTATATATACAAAAGAGGAATATTAATCCAAGTATACATAGTAATTTCTCTCAAATAATTTTTTTATTTTAAAAATTTGAGCTATTTGGATGTTTTTTGCATGTTACGATTGATTTTTTTTTAATTCAAAGATGGGCATTATATTTAAATTAACTTACTAAGTATTTTTTCTAAAAAAAAATACATCTCACGTTATTTTTCCAAGTATTGATATAAATATATAAACTCAAGAAGTCAAACCTCTTCGATCCCCAAGTGAATTAGGATTGATTTCCTAGATTAGATTATGACGTCAATATTTTTTGAGAAAATCCAAAACTATTTAACTATAAAAATGTATACCCTCTTCATGTCAAGATAGATTTCCTTTTCTAGAAACGAAGTTTAAATCAACTATTGTGTTTCGTTAAAAAAGAAGAAGGAAAAAAAAAAAAAAAAAACCTAAGCAAATAGTGCGGTGGCTATGTATGCATGGGGGGTCGTTTGTATAAAAAGAAAGAAGAGGGCGAGAAAGGAAAAACGCGTTTGACCTTGTAAAACCCGTCCACCATTACAAGTCTGGACTCTCTTCCTTAATTCTACAGCTCACAAACCTGTCTTTCCCTCTATCATCTCCTTCAATCAAGCCAATCATACTCCTCTCCTTCTCTCTCTCTTCCTTGATCTAGTTCAACAAATATTGTGTGTGTGTGGGGGGGGGGGTGTTTCTCTTGCTTTCCTTCCTTTTCTTTTCGTTTTTTGACTTCGAGATTGCTTTAGCTTTCTTGATTTGATCAAAGATTTTGTGGGGGTGTTGTGTTTCTCTTTATTTGTCTGTTGGGGAGATTAGATTTGTGCTAGGGAGTCTTTCGTAGTTTTTCGCAGTTTTCTTGATAGGTTCAGATTTGTGTTTGTTTTATTAGTCCGCCGTGCCCATGGCGGACTTAGTGAAGCAAATCTTGGCAAAACCAATCCAGTTAGCTGATCAAGTGATCAAATTCGCTGACGAGGCTAGTTCTTTTAAGCAAGAATGTGGAGAACTCAAATCCAAGACTGAAAAATTAGCAACCCTTCTTCGTCAAGCAGCAAGAGCTAGTTCTGATCTCTATGAGCGCCCCGCACGCAGAATCATAGAGGATACTGAACAAGTTCTTGACAAGGCCTTGATTCTCGTTATCAAATGCCGAGCGAATGGACTGATGAAACGTGTTTTTACTATCATTCCTGCGGCTGCTTTTCGGAAAATGGGCTCTCAGTTGGAGAATTCTATTGGAGATGTGTCTTGGCTGTTGCGTGTGTCTGCATCAGCTGATGATCGTGATGATGAGTACTTGGGGCTCCCTCCTATTGCTGCAAATGAGCCAATTTTGTGTTTGATATGGGAGCAGATTGCAATTCTTTATACTGGGTCTGTTGATGATAGATCTGATGCTGCTGCTTCCCTTGTTTCGCTTGCTAGAGACAACGATCGGTATGGGAAGTTGATTATTGAAGAGGGTGGAGTTCCTCCTTTGTTGAAGTTGGTGAAAGAAGGGAAATTGGCAGGTCAAGAGAATGCTGCAAGAGCAATTGGGTTGTTGGGTCGTGACCCGGAAAGCGTGGAGCATATGATTGTTGCTGGTGTTTGTTCAGTGTTTGCGAAAATACTCAAAGAAGGTCCTATGAAGGTCCAGGTTGTTGTCGCTTGGGCTGTGTCGGAGTTTGCTGCTAATTATCCTAAATGTCAAGATCTTTTTGCTCAGCATAATATAATCCGGTTGCTGGTGAGTCATATTGCGTTCGAGACGGTTCAAGAGCATAGTAAGTATGCTATTGTTAGTAAGGCTACTTCAATCCATGCTCTTGTTATTGCTAGCAATAATTCGAATGTTACTAATGATGTAAATAAGCAAGTAGTTGATGAGGATCAAAGTCGAATTCCTTATCCTACGCGGGATAAGAGCCCGAATCAATTGCATAGTGTGGTCACCAATACTATGGCAATGAATGCTGCGACCAAGCAGCCTCTACAAAAGCCAGGGGCCAATACTAATGATGCTACTCATGTAAACTTTGCCAAGAGTAATGGTAGCAACAATTTGAAGCAAAATTATCAGCCCCATCATCAGCATAATCATTCAATTTCGGGGGTTAGTGTTAAGGGGAGGGAGCTTGAAGATCCTGCTACGAAGGCCAATATGAAAGCAGTGGCAGCAAGAGCACTTTGGCATCTTGCCAAGGGAAACTCTCCAATTTGCCGTAGCATAACTGAATCTAGAGCGCTCTTGTGTTTTGCGGTGCTATTAGAGAAGGGACCTGAAGATGTTCAATACAATTGTGCCATGGCTTTGATGGAAATCACAGCGGTTGCCGAGAAAGATGCTGATTTGAGAAGATCAGCGTTCAAGCCTAATTCACCGGCTTGCAAAGCTGTTATTGATCAAATGTTGAAGATTATTGAAAAAGCTGACTCTGAACTCCTCATGCCTTGCATCAGAGCTATTGGGAATTTGGCAAGGACATTTCGAGCAACAGAGACAAGGATGATCTCCCCATTGGTTAGACTTCTTGACGAGAGAGAAGCAGAGGTCTCTAGGGAGGCTGCAATTGCCCTCGCAAAGTTTGCCGGCAAAGAAAACTACCTCCACCTCGACCACTCCAAGGCAATTATAAGTGCTGGAGGGGCGAAGCACTTAATCCAGCTTGTTTACTTTGGTGAACTAATTGTTCAGCTCTCAGCATTGCCTCTCCTATGCTATATTGCACTTCATGTCCCGGATAGCGAGGAGCTTGCCCAGGCAGAGGTGCTCACTGTCCTAGAATGGGCATCCAAGCAATCTTACATGGTTCAAGACGAAACATTGGAAGCATTGTTGCCAGAGGCTAAAAGTAGATTGGAGCTTTATCAATCCAGAGGTTCAAGGGGATTCCATTGATTCATATTAATGTTTAACGTAGTTTGTTGCTGCATTGGTTTTTCTCTTATTTATCTTCTGTCTTTGCAATGGAGTGTACATAAATGGTAGCTGCATTTCGTTCTTTTACAAAGCTGCTATTGCTTTATTATGTGTTATCTTCATTTGTTAACACCCATTATTCAATATTTATATTCATGTTCATGGTTGATCTCAAGGCCAGCAGATCCCAGATGAATTTATGTTATCTTGGTTCTTCACTGTCTATTCGCGTTTCCACCATGTATTCCACCATTGTTTTGGTTTTATTATTGAAACGCTTCAGATAATTCACTGCTGCCTAAGCATGGTTGTTGTATGCGCATACTCGCTGGCAGTCGATCCTGTTCTTGTGATTCGGCCTTGTTACGATTCTCTTCTCTATAATGACCGACCACATTCCGTTCTGCTGTTTGCAGCAAATTTGTTCATTTTCTTAAAAAAAAATTTAAAAAATTGATGATTGATGGAATTATTGGCATGTTGGTGATAAAGCAGCTTAGTTGGAATTGCCATAAAAGGAGACAAGGAGGGGAAAACATGTCTAAAATGGTTAGGATACGAGTAGAAGGCGGGGAAATGACTTTTAAGAAATTGATCAGAAAGTGAACTGGGTATGGTTTTATTGACCTGAGATTTTTCCTCTGGTTTTTGGTCTACATAGAAGAATTATTCAACCTCGTGGCTTGGACAATTTCAAACAAGCTACAATGTAAATTATACACAAATTTCTGCTTCTGTCATGTGATGCTCAACAGATTTTCTATTTTTTATTGTTCAACGTATGAGAAAAGTGAGGTGACATTAGCATTTAATTCTTGAAACCCAGTCGAGAAATGAACTGGTTCACTCTGCTACTCAATTCCACCAAATTAACATGATAATTACAGTTAATTTCATGAAGCTGCTTTAATTTAATATGCTTTGTAACTATATTTATATAAATACATATATATTATTAATAAAGACTTAATTTATTTTTAATATTCATATAATATTA
>Ga0325410_1001146_pt1 | contig 29041 bp, 16 predicted proteins | sample PopdelMetagenome_16_FD_206182 | JGI IMG/M metagenome (GOLD analysis project Ga0325410, IMG submission 206182) | Populus deltoides microbial communities from Bellville, Georgia, United States - Xylem-PdIQD-R3 | ecosystem: Host-associated > Plants > Phyllosphere > Stem > Wood/Secondary xylem...
TTGTATTTGCTTAATCTTTTGTTATTAAATTTGCTTTAATCATTATCAACTCAACACCAATTTCAACTTCCATCTTCTTTTATTCCAAAACAGTTGATTTTTTCATCGTTTTGCTAACTAATCAATAGAAATTCTAAGCTTGTATTACTATCAATTTTTTAAAGTTGTTATGCGAATGCAATATATATACTCATTTATTGTAACAAGCAAGAGAGATAAACTAGTTCTTTCACTTGTGCTTTACAAAGCTACTTCAATAGTGATTTGTCTCAAGTTAAATATTATTTTTATAAAAAAAATTATATATACTAACTTTTTTTACGTGTTTTTATACATAAAAAATCATGTAAATTGAAAAGTCCATGTATATATGTAATCAAAATAAATTAAGAACTATATTTGTTAATAAATATGATTTTTTTTAATAATAACTAAAAATAAAATTAGAAAAATCAAGAGACAAGTATATTTCAAGATATTTAATCTTGTAAAACGAGATATTTACCCAGTTTATTGAATTTTGTATTAAATTTAATATGTTATCTAATCAAACAATAATAGAAATAAATACATACATTAAATTAATTGAAAAAAATAGAAGAAAAAAATTATACAAGGTTACACATATTAGAAATATTATCTGAAAATAAATATTTTTTGTTTTCAAAAATAAAGTTAATCTATATAAAAGATGAAAAAATTACTCCTACTACTACTACTACTACTACTATCATTAGTATTTTTATTATCATTCTTGTTGTTGTTGTTGTCGTCGTCTTCGTCATAATTACTACTATTATTATCATTATCATTACTACTACTACTACTACTACTACTACTATTACTACTAATATCATTACTATTATTTTTATTAATATTACAATTATCATTATAATTATTACTATTATCACTAATATTATTATTAAAAAAAAAACTATTATTACTTCTACTATTACCATAATCATCATCATCATCATTTGTTATTGTTGTTGTTGTTGTTGTTGTTACTGTTAATGTTATTATTACTACTACTAATATTATCATTATTCTTATCATTAACAAAAAACTAAAAGAGGAGGGGGTTTTACTGTACCACTCCTCACAAAGCACTATTAATTGGAATATAATTTTTTTGTTTATTCTTTGATTTTTATTCAATCAATGCTTTTTTTTTTAAAAAAAAAATCTTTAATATTAAATTTATTTTTTATTGGGTTATCTCATTCTCATGACATGGATCGCAAGTTTAGCGAATTAACCAGATTGACTCAGTTTTTTTTCCTTAATTAACTGTTTTCGCAATTTTATCTTTTAATATTGGGTTAATCGAGAAACAGACTTTATGATTTGTTTTGTTTGCTTTCTATTAGGTTATTCCAACCTCATAACTCAAGAATAATACTTAATAGGTTAACCTGAGTTGACCCGAGATATTTTTAGTGTCTTTTTTTAATTTCATCATTCAACATTAAATCGGTTAGGAATTGAACTTCATAATTTATTTTGATTTTCTTTCTATAGGGATATCTTGATCTCATGATCAAGGTTGCAAGTTTTGGTATTTTTGCCCAGGTTAAATTGGGTCATTTTTTTTTAAAAGATTATCCTAGTCTTATGACCATGATCATGGGTCTTTCAATATTATATTTGCTTTTTATTGGGTTGTTCTCATCTCATTACCTGAGTCACGGGTTTGACAGGTTAACCCAATTGAATCATTTTTTTCTTTTTTTAATTGAATTGTTTTTTCTAATTTTATTATTTACTAATATGTTTGATTGAGAACTTAATACAAACCAAGTCAAGTTTGAATTTGCCTTAAAATATTTGATGACAAGTTTTGCGAGATCAGTCATATCTTCTAAACCATACATCAAATCAAGTTTAAATTTTATAAGGAGATAATATACACATGAAAATATATGGTGATACATTTTCAAATCAAATGAAGTTTGGAAACATATTATTTCAGAGGGTCAAAGTTACTAGATGAATCTTATCAAATCTGTTAGACTAGAACGTTGACCTAGAGTTGACATGTAACTAAGAACAAGAAGTATTGGATAGTTGTGAATGATGCCACAAGGTCAATTATACCTTGATAAGATAAATTTACTCTTTGTCCTAGCAAAGAAGATGAAGTTTGCTTAAGCAAAACTGAATTTTATTAATGTCTAAAGGCTGCCTAAAATTTACAACAAAACAAAACATAATATAGTCCTCAGATAATAACCATAATGGTCTTATATTGGGTTGAAAACCAATGGGTCTTAACTAAAAATCAGCTAAGCACAAGCCTAATGCCTAAAACAAGCCTAATCATTGATTTTGGGGGGAAAAACAAACCCAATAGAAATAGAAGCCCTAAAACTGAAATATAATTATCTTAAATATTAATTAAAAATAAATAAACCATAAGAAATATTCATATTAATACAAGTTATCAAAACAACCCCAAAATCGTATCTCCTTGCATCGGATCCCTTGTAGCCGAATCTGAAACTTATAGATGAAAGAGTGTCTTTCTGTACCATCCATTAATCCTCTTTCATTGCTTGAAAGATATTGTCTTGAATGCTGAAGTTTCTTTTCTTGTTTAGTTGAAAGTATGCTCTTAAAAATAGGAGAGAAAATGATTGCAATATCTTCTTTAAATAGCCTCTTATAATCTCTCTTTTGAATAAGAAAATCCTGCAAAATAACAACAAAAGAATCTTAAGTCTCATTAGCACCACATGCATTCTATAATGGATATGAAATTCTTGTAAACTATGGATAATAGTTGCTGCTACAAATGTCTCATTGTTTGACATAAAATCCTTGTAAAATAAGTAAGTCAATAGATGTCACACATGCTTCCAAGAGGATTAAGAAATCCTTGTATTGACTGGAATCCATAATATATAAGAAAACAATGTTTCTTTATTTTTTGCACATTCCTGACATATTTCAGTCCTTACTTCAAACATGTTGTTCTTTTTTATTTGTATGAATTCGCATGCCTATATTTTTTTCATCCATCCTCCTCTTTTTTCAATTTTAGTTGCTCATTTTTTAAACGTTTTTTTTTTATTTTTTACTTTTTATGCTACTAATATATTTTGAGACAATAACATGCTAAAATAACATATTTTTTTACTCTTTATGTTATTGATATATTCTAAGACAACAACAAACTAAAATAACATTTTTTTAAAGGAGCCCTAAATGCAAACTACTAAGCTCTAGACACGAAATAATAAAAATTGAATCAAAGACAAGTAAAGCTAAGGAAACCAAAACCAACAAGAAGAGTATAATGGGTATAACCTGGTTTTGGAGTCTAGCTTTTATACCAACTGATGTGGATCTCTTAATCACGTGATCAAGCAACCCAAACGAAGTAAATAACAAATCGGAATGCTGAAAATCAGGTATGATAGAACTCTAACCTAGAAGTAACATTGTACTTATGAACCAAAGGTATTGAAAACAATATTTGAATTTAGAGATAACTTTGTATCTAAAAACTCTAAGTATATGAATCACGCCATGAAGCTAGTTAATCTTTAATAAGTCAGTGTATGATTTTTGTCCCTATAAAGAAAGGTTGTTTTGCCATGAATAAACAAAAAAAAAAAAACTCATGTTTATTCTTCAAGTTGTTGTCCAAATTTGTAGCTTAAAAAAACATAATATAGTTTCCTCTAACTAATCCTAATAGATCCCTTATATGTTGCAAGCTAATGAGCATAAACTAGTAATCAACTAACATAAGTCCAATAATGAAATAAACCCTTAAAAATTGTCTAATAGGCCAGAACAAACCCAAAATAAAAAATGATTATTCAAAAATAAATAAATAAATAAAATAGGATAATAAAAACAAAATCTCAGTAGATTTCAATCCTGATTTCAAACACTTTGTTCTCTCTCGTTTGGATGAATTAATAGGAAAACCATATATAATTGGAAAGCTTGAGATGTTTAGTTTTCATCTCAGCGTGAATCACGACACAATTCCACTTGTAGCCCTATATATGACCCAAACAATTACACAAAGGTCTAGTCTAGCAGATTTGACAAGATTCGTCTAGTAACTTAAGCCTTATAAAATAATATGTTCTCGAACTTTATTTGACCTGACCATTTACCACAATATATTTCCATGTGTATTGTTTCTCCCTGTAAAATTCCAGTTCGATTCGATGTATAGTTTGAGAAATATGCATGATCTTATAAAATTGATTAGTAGACATTTGAAAGCCAAATTCAAACTTGACTTGGTTCGTATCAAAATTAGGCTTCATCATTTGTTTTGATTTTCTTTTATTAGGTTATCTCGGCCTCATGACCTGAAAATAGTGCTTAATGGATTAACTCGGGTTGAATTGGCTTATTTTTATGTGATTTTTTAATTAAATTTTTTTATAAATTTCATCGTTTAACATTGGGTTTGACATGGTCGATTGGAGATTGAGCTTCATAATTTATTTTAATTTTTTTCTATGGGGTTATATTATTCTTATGAGTAGATTCACACATTTAGCTGGTTAACCTAAGTTAAATCAGGTTATTTTTTAATTTTCTTTCTATAAAGTTATTTTGGTCTCATAACTCGGGTCATAGGATTAACAAATAGACTCAGGTTCTTTTAGATGTTTTTTTTTTTAAATCTCATCCTTCAACATTGATCTAGTTGATAATTCATAATTGAAATTTATAATTTTTTTCGATTTACTTTTTATAGGATTATTATAGTCTCATAACCCAGATTATGAATTTGACATATTAAATTAGGTTGATCCAAGTTAATCCAATATTTTATTATATATATATATATATAAACAGATGTCATTCTGAAATTACTACTACCACAACCACGACAACCACCACCACCACCATTACTATTACCACTCCTATCACTACTACCACTACTAATATCATTATCATTATATTTATTATTATTACTAATATCATCACAATAATAATAATAATAATTAATCATCGTCGTCGTCGTCGTCATCATCATCATTAGTAATATTATCATAACCATCATAATAAACTACTATCAATATTATTAATAATATTATTATCGTTATTATTATCATTATTGTATTTATTTTTATTTTCTAAAATGAATAGTATTTATGTTTAGTTATAGAGTTATGATATGAATATAAAAAATACATAACATCACCCTTTAAAAATTTTAGCAGAAAGAAGCAAAAACAGATAAATTGAAGTAAAAAATTGAATAGAGAATGAATGAAGTTCCAAATCGCCATTCACTGCAATTACTCACAATCTTATAAACCACTTTTCAGCAGCAGCAGCTGAACATTAACTCAAGTACCTGGTTAAACAAATACTTTGACAAGGCCAATTTCTACTCCTGGAACTCCCTTATTAAAGAGTTGGCTCGCGGCGGTGACTCATACGAGTCTCTCTGTACTTTCTTTTCAATGGGAAAGCTCGATATTAGTTGAATCGCTCTCCTTTCCCTTGCGTAATCAAATCATGCTCCGCTTTGTTTGATCTTAACTCAGGAAAGCAAACCCATCAACAAGCTCTTGTTTTTGGGTTTTCTATCATCAGTATTGATTGATATATGCCAGAAATGTGGGTAGGTAAGTGATGCAAGAATTTTGTTCGATGAAATTCCTCATAGAAATATTGTTACGTGGACTTCTTTAATAACCGGGTATGTTCAAAATGATGATGCCTATGAAGCGTTAGTGGTTTTTAAGTAGTTTTTTTAATTTAAAAGAGTCAAGGAAATAGTGATGAGATTGAAAGTTTTGTTGATTTTGTTGATAAGGTTTCTGTTTTATCGGCACGTTCTCGTGTTTCTAATAAAGCAGTGAGGGACTTTATGGGGTTGTTATAAAGGATGGATTGGATAAAATGATGGGAGTTGAGAATACTTTGTTGGATGCGTATACAAAGCGTTTGTCTAGAAAGTTGTTTGATGAAATGACGGAGAAGGATGTGGTTTCTTGGAATTCCATGATTGCCGTGTATGCCCAAATTGGGTTATCAATTGATGCTTTCGAATTTTTTCATGGAATGTTAAAGGATGGTGGTGGTAAATGCGGTGAATTTGTCCACTTTGTTGTTAGCTTGTGCACACAAGGGGGCTCTGCGTGTGGGAATGTTTTTGCATGATCAGGTACTTCCTTTTCTTTTCATACTAGAATGGTTTGTTCCATGTATTAGGTCATTTCTGTGAGATTAACGTTAGCCAAGTTGGGGAATTATAGTTGAAGTAAATGTTTGGTGATGTCTGCGTTGTTGCATGATTTATAGTTATCACATCTGCTTGTGATATGTCATTTATTTATCGTTTGTAACAAGTTACTAAGATGGGTTTTGTGAGTAATGTGATTGTGGGTACCTCGATTATAGATATGTAATGCAAATGCGGGCAAGCTGAAATGGCGAGAAATGCATTTGATAGCATGAAGGAAAAGATTGTAGGTCATGGACGATTTCTGGTTATGGAATGCATGGCTTTAAAAGAGAAGCTTTGGATGTTTTCTATCAGATGATATTGGCTGGGGTCAAACCAAATTATATAACTTTTATTTCACTTTGGATGATTTTAGTTGTGCTGATTTCTTAGATGAGAGCTGGCGTTGGTTTAATGCCATGAGTTTTGAATATAATTTTGAACCAGGAGTCAAGCACCATGATTGCATGGTTGATCTTTTTGGGTGTGCTGGTTATCTTATTGAGGCATACAACTTAATAAAGACTATGCAAGTGTTGTAATATCGCGGTTGCACAAATTAATTACTCCAGTTTAAAACACACAAGATAGTATAAAGCAAGTAAGGGACCGCAACATCGCAACAAATTTTGGCGTCCTTACCGGGGAAGTAATTTTAGTTGATTATTGTGCTGTTATTTTTATTTGCTATGATTATTATTTATTTTTCTAAAAAAAACAGAATTTTTGCTTGCGGCGGTACTGTTCAAAACAGATTTTTTTAGTGGAATTAGGACTTGACCTTTTGTTTCCTAAAGGGAAACGATGTTCTAAATAGGACTAGTGGTAAACCATTAGTTTCACTCTATCGAGGCCAAATTCCGCTGTTTTCTAGGGTTTTTTAAGCACTTTTAGTTTTCTAGCGTAAGATTTTCGTGCAATTTGCATTGTTTTCGATCTTTTGTGTGGTTGGTTTTTTTTCAGTTTTCTCGATGATTTATGCCTGCAACCCGTTCTACTAATCAAAGTCAAGTGTAGTTGGTTCTTGAAATAAAAAACACTTTACGCAGGTTACGAAAGGAAGCTCGCGTCAACACCATGACTGTTGCACGACAACAAACACGTAAGGAGCTTGCTGCTCCTAACGTGGAAAATCAACCATTGTGCATAACATCGACAATAATGTAAACTTTGAGCTCAAATATGGTTTTATACATTTGCTACCAACATTCAATGGTCTTGCAGGAGAAGATCCTCATACTCATCTCAAGGAGTTCCATATGGTTTGCATTAGCATGAAACCAAATGGAGTTGACGTAGAACAGATTAAGTTGAAAGCTTTCCCTTTCTCTTTAAAAGGAGCAGCAAAGGCATGACTTTTCTCTATTCTCCTAGGTTCCATTAGAACTTTGAATAGCATGAAGAAGATCTTCCTAGAAAAATATTTCCCAACATCTCGAGTTGCCAACATAAGGAAAGAAATATGTAGGATTCGGCAAATCTCATGGAGAGACACACTCTGAATATTAGGAAAGATTTGAGCAATTCTGCATTCAATGTCCTCATCATCAAATACCGGATCAGTTGCTCATTCAATATTTCTATGAAGGATTGATGCCTATTGACCGTAGTATCATTGATACTACAAGTGGAGGGGCATTGGTAGATAAGACACCCGAGGCTGCACGCCAATTGATCTCAAACATAGCAGCCAACTCGAAACAGTTTGGCACCCGTAGAGACTTCTCAAACAAACGAGTAAATGAGGTAAGTATTTTTAACCTTGAAAATAAAGTTAATGATCTTACTTCTCTTGTGCGTTCTTTGGCTTGTGGAAATGTACATCAGGTGAAAGTTTGTAGCATATGTTCCTTTTAAGGACATGCCTCAGATATGTGCCCTACAATGCAAGAAGATTACATTGAACAGGCTAATGCAGTTGATGGAGCATTCAATGGACAGCCCCAACGTAAATATGATCCCTTCTCCAACACGTACAATTCTGGATGGAGAGATCATCTCAACCTACGTTATGGGAACCGGCCTCAACAAGGCAATCAAGGCCGACAGTTCCATCCCCATGGATTTCAATCCCAACAGAATTATCAAGTAAGACAACCCCCTCTTCCATTCACAAACTCCAATGTTATGGGGTCGTCATCCAATGATGATCTTCGTGAGATGATGAAAACTTTGGCCTCTAACACTGTGACCTTGCAGCAAAATATCGTGTCTTTTCAACAGGAAACAAGGTCAAGTATTCACAACTTAGAGAAGCAAATAGGGCAGTAGCTTCAAGTGTAGGGAAATTGGAAGCACAAATGAATGGAAAATTGTACTCCTAAGCATTGAATCCAAAAGAGAATGTTAATGCGATCATGCTGCGAAGTGAAAAAGAACTTGAAAGGCAAAGGTCGAAATAAATTGAGATGGAGGAAGAAGAAGAGATAGAAACTGAATTGAGTACAAAGAAGAAACACCCTCCTCCTCCATAAACTGAAACGACGACCAACACTCCAAAGATAACTCCTCACTCAATAAATTCCAGTTTTAAAACTATTCCACCTTTTTCTGTGAGTTCTTCTAGGTAAAAAAAAGGACAAAGAAAAAGATATTTTAAAGGTTTTCAAGAAAGTAGAACTCAACATTCATTGGCCTGATGTTATCAAGCAAATTCTCAAGTATGTCAAATTCTTGAAGGAGTTGTGTATTATCAAGAGAGCCTACAAGCTAAAAGGTCATGAAATGTTAAGTATGGGTGAAGTTATATCTGCTATTGTTCAAAAGAATATGTCTTTGAAGCAAAACGACCCAGGTGCGTTTACTATCCCATGTGTTATTGGTAATGCTAGTTTTAAAAGGGCTTTATGCGATTTAAGTGCATCCATTAGTGTTATGCCTAAACATGTTTATGATTCTCTTAGTCTAAAGCCTTTGAATAAAACTAATATTGTAATACAACTTGCAGATCATAGTTTTGTTTATCCACTTGGTGTGATAGAAGATGTCCCAGTCAAGATTGATAGTTTGGTTATTTCATGCGACTTTTATATTCTTGATATGGATCATGATTCTTGTGATTCATCAAACAATACTCCTATATTATTTGGGAGATCATTCTTGAAAACTGTCAATGCAAAGATTGATTGTGGTAAGGATACTTTGTCTATGGAGATAGGAGATGAAAAAATTGAATTTAATTTTCATGATGCAATGACATATCCTTATAGCAATATTTATTTTATCACATGTTATGACCAAGTTGATAAGTGTGTGCAACAAATTTGTGATTTTGATTGTGATGATGGATTAAGCGTAGCTTTGAGCTATGACTATGATTTTTTCAAGATAGAAGAGGTGGAGAGGCATATATGTGTTCCCCAAAATGTGCATAAATCAACATTGGCTTTACAAGCTTTGCAAACTGTCCCCCATGATGTAGAAGTCAATTTACTCCATCATACACAATAAATGGGTGGTGCCTATCCTTTTGGTGCCAAAAAAGATAGGAATCACGTTGGAAGAGATTCAAAATGATGCTTATAAGAATGCAAGGATTTACAAAAAAAAAACTAAGAGTTTTCATGACCAAATGATTACAAGAAAAAAGTTTCATGTTGGAGACAAAGTCATTTTTTATCATTCGCGTTTGAAACTTTTTCCTGGTTAGATGGCAGAACTCACCGTTTCTATTGAGTTAGCTGAACCAATCTATAAAGAATGAGCATGCCACATGTCGAGCCAATGACATAAAAAAAAGCGCTTATTGAGAGGCAACCCAGCACAAAAAGAAAAAAAATCAGATTTGCTTTGTTTTTCCCTTATCTTTTATTTTTCACATTTTACTTTATTTTTGTCATTCTCTTATATTTCTTTTCTTTGATTTCAACATTGAGGATAATGTTGTGTTTAAAGTGTGGGGGTATTAAAAGAATTTTGGTTTTTTTGTTAATTTTTTTAAACAAAATCTATGATTGATCTTTTTGAACTCCCATTGGTTTTTGAGAATATGAATATTATGTATGAGAATTAGTTGAGATAGATGAAGATATAAATCAAATGAATAAGTGTGCATGCAAATTTTAACATTTAATTGTTTTAGGGATTGACTTTGAGAATATGTCATGTTAACTTTATAGTGTTATACCAAAGCAAGCTTTTGAGCCTTCAACATTATATTTTTTGATTGTGCATTCTTTCAATGATATGTCTCTCTAGAACTTGCTTCATATCTTGTTGAGATTACATTTACATTACATGTGTACATGAAGATGATAAAGGCATTAGAAATTTTAAACACTTGAGCCAACAAGTCAACCTAAAGCATATTATTCTTAGTGAGTCCGTTTTGAGCTTGTTTATCTTTTTTTTGCTTTATCCATGTATAAGCCTTAATTTTTTTATATGTTTTTCTTTTCCCCTAGCCAAGGATTAGTAGAGCATATACTTGTGATATCTTATGGAATTATAGTTGGAAATTATGTGAAAAGAAAGAAGAAGTGATGTTTGATGAAAAAACATGGGCAAAGTTGCCAAAGGTGAAAAAAAAAGAAAGTATTCCTTATGTTCTTAAGGTTTTATGTTGAAAGATCTTTAAATCAAAAGAAATTAAGTATTGGTAATTAAAGATGGAAATTTATATGCTTTGATGGAATATCTTGTTTGAAATATCATTTTTCAGAATGCTTTACTTTCTTTGGTTTGAACCTTTCCTTTTATTTTCCTTTTCCTCACCTTAACCTTAGCCCCGTTACAACTAGAAAATAAGACCTTTTGATTCATACATTGCTTGTAATATGTTAGTAATAGAGATGAGATTGAAGAGCAACCTTATGGTAGAACATATTCATTGATTGAATTTGAGAGATTTAAACACATAAGCCCTAAACACGTGAGTGTTGGAGTGTATGTCAATGAGAGGACCTATCACTTTGGCATGACATAGATTTCATTTAAATCCCGACGATTAATTGAGTTTTGAAGTTTGCATGTAAATGAATTCATGAAAATTTATACTTTTTATCCTTCTTGATTATATTCATGTTTATAATGCATATATTCTTGGACATTGATGGGAGATTAAGAGATTGGTCATAGTTATTTTTAATTTGATTTTATCTATCCTTTCTCGAGGACGAGCTAGAGTTAAGTGTGAGGGTATTTGATATAGATTCACTCACATTTAACTAGTGTTTTGTCTATGTTATAAAATGTCTTGGTATTTTTTTTTTTATGTTTTGAAGGCGTTTTTGGATGAAATTTGAAAAAGAAAGAGCATGGAAATCGCAGCCTCCAAAGTCAAATCTCACATTCTGCCAATGTTAGCCTTTGGCAATTCAAAATTGAATATCTAGAGCTGAAGAAGTCTAATTAACGCAAACTCAATTTTTTTGGATTTCTGACTTAAAGACCTATCAACGCTCTAAATTTCAGCCAAAAAAATTCATATGAGGGATATGTGATTTTTGAAAGATGACAGCTGAATTCTGCCATACAATGGTGGATTGTTGGTGGTAGTTGAATATTGTCAAAAGAAATTATCTCAATCATTAACAAAGGATAGCCACTATTATTGATAAGTGCAGGAGGAGCTGCCATTGAAGCCTATAAATAGAAGCATCATTTGGAGAGAAAAAAAAAAGGAGAGCAAAGAGAGAAGGAAAGAATGCAGTAGAACAAAAAAAAAGAGGGGTGGCAGCCAGAAGAGAAGAAATACAAACTCTCCCCTCTACAAACAAGAAATCATGCTTTCTTCCATCTTTAGGAGTAGTTGTTCAATAGATATGCAAGGCTAAACTTGTTTTCTTGGTTGCAAGGACGCAAAAACCTTCAGATTTCAAGAACTATGAGATTTATTCTTCCATTTATTTTCACTTTGTATTATGAATGAGTATGCTTGTTTTTTTATGCATATTTCCTATAATTGTTTATCTTAATTGCTAAGAGCGGACTCTAAGTTATTATTGTGAATAATTTATTGCCAAGTTTGATATCAAAACTGGAGTTGTGGTATATGAACTTGCGAAACAACTAAGCTTGATAATTGTGGCGGAACTACCTTATTAAACTTAGGGAGAACATTCGAACAAAATAACACAAGCTGCGAACAACTTGGTTGTTAAGATTAACGAATTTATCTAGTTCTTAAGGCTGTCATTGAACTAAATCATTAGTGCGGACACTGTGATTGTTTGTTGGTTAGGGTTAGTTATACAGCGAATCCGTTAATTAACCAACGTTAACAAAAGATAAAAATTTAGAATAGAAACTGGAGTTTCGTTTCAAGGATCGGTTCTGATTTCTGTAGGTGGATGTGTGCTTGCAACCAAGATTGTTTTCTTGATAAATTTCAGTTTTAATTGATTTTGTTTGCTAGTTTAATTTATGTCATAGTTTAGATCATTACAAATCAAGTTATGTCTTGATGCACAAGAACAATGGTTTTAGAATATCCATTAACATTTTTTAAATTTAATTTTAATTTCAATCACATCACTTGTTTATTAACCGTAGCAAGATTGTCCAAAAACGCATTTTTGACACGGCACAGATAATGCAAAATAAACTCGGATCGTAACATCATAAGGAATTTTTTTTCCAAAGTATAATAATAGTTACTTTTCAAAGTAGATAAAGAAAAGTCAAAAGAATTCGGTTATTAGTAAAAAGAATTCGGTTATTAGTAAAATTTTACAAAATATTTGATTTGCAATGCTCTCCTTACAACAAACTCTACCTTCCTTTAATTCTTACCAATATACATGGATTTTATTATTATTATTTTGCCTAAACATGAACAACATTTACCAGTATACATAATTTTTTTTTTCCAATTACACCTAATTGTAAGCCAAAAAATATAATAAGAATAAAAAAACAAGAATCTTACTTCTGCTTGCCCAATTGCTTGTTTAGCCATTTCACCTGCAAGATGCAACTAGAGTACGAATTAGTAGTGAATCACATCTGCAAAAAAAAAAAAATATATATATATATATATATCCAATCAGGAAAATTATCACCATATACTTTCTTCAAATCATCTATGTTGAGTGAACCGAGAAATTTTATATCAATTGCCTACAGATAAAAATTCGAGTTCGAATTTAACTTTCCAAATTCAATGCACCTCACAGTATTTTCAAGCAACTTCTATTGAACAAATAATAAAGAGAGAGAAAGGAAAATGACATGTATCTCAATCAAAATTAACGAACCTTAGCAACTATTTTGGTGCTTCGGTATTGCATCATGTGTTTCCATCCAACCATCAACCTGATTTCGAAGATTAATCCCCAAAAATATCCCTGAAATCAGCCCCATTTCCCCCTATTCCAAGCATAACTAAACCTAATCCACCAAAAAGAAAAGAAAACACAACGACAAACAAATCAGAAAGAAAATAAAATCAAACGGTGATGCATTATGTCTATTATTATTGTATGGAGAGGTCGAGGAAAGGAATTTATAGTGGAGAAATTAGGTGTTAGAGAAATGGAGGTAGAATCAGTTATGATTGCTTTACGCTAAGATAGTAATACTGATACTGCGATGCCCTTGAGAGTTTGTTTGTTTTCTCTCTCTTAAAAGTACCGGTTCCTTTCTTTCTTGAGTGGGAGATGCGAGAATTTAATATTACTCCATGTGAAAAAGAAAAACTAATGGAAGAGCAGAGGGAGGGCCAAGTATGGCGGAGGAAGGAGAGCGATATCGCTGCTGCTTGCTACTGTTGATGAGAGGAAGCCGTGAGGCTTGAGTCGTCGATCTCAGAGAGAAGATAAGGAATTTAGGGTAAAACATGGATGAGTGACAACCGGCATTGGTCTGGAGAAAACATATACTGCAATATTGCTGTGCAGTATATGTTTTCTGCCAAAATCGTTAAAACGGTCATGAAATCGTGTTTTTACGCGATTTCATCCGATTTTAACGATTTTACCTAATTTTATCTATTTTCGAGTTTCTAAAGTGATTTTACACGTTAAATATATATTGATTTGTAAATAAAATTATATGATTAATTTACAAGTTAAATCATAATTTTAACAACCTTGGAAAAGAAATGGATGAAAATGGTATAAATAATTTGACTAGATGATCATCAAGTTGAAAAACAGTTGACTCAGTTTTGGTGTTCCCGGTACATGTGAAGAATATGCCACTCGCTCACTTGCTGCTGGCTGGTCTTTTCTTTTAACCGTCTATAATATATGCCACCGCTCTACATGAAAATTACACATTTGCTTTTCATGGGACAAATCTTTTTTAAGGTCGTATTTGTTTATGTGGTGCGTGTGACGGCCAACAAGTTCGAAATGATTATTTCATTTCCTTTGCCACATACTCTACATTCATAGAAACAGGAACTTCATGGGATATGGATTGGAAAAACTCAGTCGGATGGCGAGTAAATCTATACATGTGGTGGTAGAAAATAAAATTATAATTAACCTCCTAATTTAGATATAAATTGTTTATTTTTTTATTAGATTAAAAAAAATAGATATCATATCTTAATTAAATATGCAACATATCATGGCTAGTGTAACATGTCGAACATGAAGAGTATTTACCTTTATTTTTTTAAGTGAAGTTGTCTAATAAAATATATTTTAGCTATTTTTTTTAATTTTACTCTTAATTATTCTTAATTTTTTTGAGTTCGAGCACAACGTTTCATACGAATAAAGTCATCATTTAATATGTACCGAGGCTTGTGGCTCAACAGTCTTGGAAGGGTTTTTCTACCTCTGCATCCTGGGTTCAAGCCTCTGTTATCCCCGCGGTGCCTTACCTATCTACTAGGATTGCAGGGTGTTCAGTGGATCCGGAGATTAGTTGTGGTGCGCGTAAACTGACCCAAACAACTCGGATTATAAAAAAAAATCATCATTCAATATCAACAAACCAACTTTTAATTTATCTTTCAAATTAAATATTAATGTATTATTAGTTTAGTAATTATCCAATATAATAGTTACAGCTTCAAATTTCATCACTCAAGTAATGAAAAGGGGTAATCGTGATATATATATATATATATATATATATATATATATATATATATATATATATATATTTGTTTTGAGCCTTTTCCAGTTGTAAATAACCGAATTTAAAAAACAAAAACCCGCAGGGCGAGGGTCGTTGAGAAGTATCCAAGAAAACCGGAATCGATCGATCCCCGCAACATTTCATACAGCGCATTTGGTTGGCAGAGAGAGATAGGCAGGCGGCAGGCAGGCAGAGAACCCCCCAAAATCATCTCTCTGCTGCTCCTCTCTTCTTCGTTTCTCACTCTCTATTGCAGCAGGAAAAAAAAAGTCCCCTCATTTCTCTCCAGAAATGGATTCTCTCAGACAACAGTCACTAATCCCTAGCTTCCTCTACTCCTCTTCTTCCTCCGCTAAAACTTTCTCCCTCTCTAGCCTCCACTCCGAACAACCATCACTTTCTCCGCCGCCGTCGTCAACGGTCACTATGGGAAGCAAGAGCAGTGGCGGATTTGTGATCCCGGCACCGAGTGAGCCCGGGAAGAAGATCGAGATGTACTCGCCTGCTTTCTATGCTGCTTGCACTGCTGGTGGTATTCTTAGCTGTGGACTTACTCATATGACTGTTACTCCTCTTGACCTTGTCAAGTGCAATATGCAGGTACATTTTTTACTCTTTTCTGTTGTTTTTAGTTTAGATTTGTGTTGTTATTGTTGATTTTGATCACCTTTACTGCTGTTGGATCTTGTTTGCTTTTATAGATTTTTGTGGTTCTTAGGGTTTCTGATAAGTCAAATCTATTTAACATTTCCAGATATGCTGTTTAATTGTTTTTTTTTTTGTGTTAGATTATATCTGTTTTTTGGTGACTGAAGTATATATAGAGTGACTGTTTTATTCTATATTTCATCTTGAGCATTTGACTTGTTTTGTGATGCATAGAGAGAAATGTCGAGCGCTTTTTAGTGTTAGTTGCTTTCTGTTGATATTTTTATTTTTCAACTGTGTCGTCTTTGTTTCCATGGATCTTTTATGCTTGTTTTAGAAAACTTTCTAAATGTGTCTTTGAGTTTTTCAGTTTTCTGATTCATAACACTCTGGAGAGTCATTGATACATATTTTGAGCAAATGTGATATTTTTATTGGCTAACTGGTTAAGAACTGGGGTTCGATGTTCTTGTTGTTGTGCACCATCCATCAACTGTATTGTGGTATGAAGAATGTCTTTGAAGGGGTTCATTTGTTGTTGTTATTGTGTTCTATCCGTTGTAAACTGTTACATGTGCTCAAGTCTAATTTATAATCTATTATTTAGTGTTCTAAGTTAACAGGATTTGGAAGCAATGTGAATTTGGAGTTTTATCTTTGCTAGTAGTTGATGTGCATTTTCTTTTCATTTCAATTTTGTGGCCCCATCAAGCACAGGATAAATTGGTTAGCAATGTTATATTAAAATATTGAGGATGTGAACTACTATCTATGTGATTGATTTTTCAGATAGACCCTGCCAAGTACAAGAGCACCTCATCTGGTTTTGGAGTTCTGCTCAGGGAGCAAGGAGTGAGGGGTTTCTTCAGGGGTTGGGTGCCCACCCTTCTTGGTTACAGTGCTCAGGGGGCCTGCAAATTTGGTTTCTATGAGTTTTTCAAGAAGTACTACTCTGATCTTGCCGGGCCTGAGTTTGCAGCCAAGTACAAGACCTTGATTTACCTTGCTGGTTCTGCTTCTGCTGAGGTGATTGCTGACATTGCTCTTTGCCCCTTTGAGGCAGTGAAGGTTCGTGTTCAAACTCAGCCTGGGTTTGCTAGAGGTTTATCAGATGGACTTCCAAAGTTTGTCAAAGCTGAAGGCGCTCTTGGGTATGCTTTATAATGTCAAGAATTTTTTTTTGTTGATTTTTAATTTTCTGTAAAGCTGTATATGGAACTAACTTGTCATTTATTTCAGGCTGTACAAAGGTCTTGTTCCTCTCTGGGGTCGTCAGATTCCATGTAAGTTTAACATCTGCTTTACTTTTTGATAGTTATTTTAAGCTCTATTGGGCAAAGAAAGTCAGATTTTATAGTTGTGTGCTTTTTACTGTTCAGTACAGTTGATTTTTTCAATTGTTTATACTATTTTAATTTTTTTGAACTGCTACTATGACCATCTTATTTTTATAAATGTTGGAGTTTACAACATTATTTATGACAATAGTTTCTTTTGGCTTGTGAAGGACATTGCATTTTAGGTCATGGCTATATGTTTGAAATGAGCACTTCTTGTTAAGTAATTTTAATGTTTTTATTAGATGGGATGTTTTGATTAAATAATAAAAATATGTTGGTTTTCTATTTGTTTTAGTTAATTTTAATGTTCCATTTTTTTTTTATATCATCTCATAATCTATCCTAATAGATAAAAAAATTACTTGTGCCCTTATTTGTCATTTTGTATTTCAATGGCATTTCTAACATGGGATTAACCAAATATTTAAGTTTTGTTTTTAAACTTAGCCGCACATAAATAATAACCGTAACCAAACATTCATCAGCTTTTTAATACAGCTTTCATTTTCAGCGCTTGTGTGTACATTAGCAACAACGGCTTAATTTGTAAGCACAAGGCCTAGCAGAGCCAAGCTGCTTGTCAGAAGAACTTGTATAATCATCTGAAAGTGTGCATCATGTATTAAGTGTTTAGATTTCGGGATAACTATGATTTTATTTGTTGAGGTGTTTTTCTTTTCGTGCTACCATTTAAGTTCATGGTTCATGGTTTTCCATCTCGCAAACCATGTGTGGTTTCATCTTGTGGTTTATGTGCAACACTAGCACTGAACCTTTGCTGTATTCGAGTGTTAGTTTTTTATTAGTTGCTATCTGTGTGACAATCTGACTTGTTACTGGTCATATTAGTTGTTCTGGTTGTTGACAATGTTAATTGTTTTCATTGCAGATACAATGATGAAGTTTGCATCGTTTGAGACCATTGTAGAGATGATCTACAAGTATTCCATCCCCAAACCAAAGGACCAGTGCAGCAAATCTCTGCAACTTGGTGTTAGTTTTGCTGGTGGTTATGTTGCTGGTGTGTTCTGTGCTATTGTGTCTCATCCTGCCGATAATCTCGTATCATTCCTGAACAACTCTAAAGGGGCAACTGTTGGTGATGTGAGTACCTTCTTAAAGTGTATTCCCTGGAAAAAAAATATTTTCTGGTCTCCTTTTTAACTGTTTGGTTCTGCAGGCTGTGAAGAAGCTAGGTTTGTGGGGTCTGTTCACTCGTGGGTTGCCTCTCCGAATTGTCATGATTGGAACTCTTACTGGAGCTCAGTGGGGTATCTATGATGCATTCAAAGTTTTTGTGGGATTGTAAGTATTTCCTATGATTGTCAAGCTTTGTTGTGCCTTGATATGCGGTTTCATTGCTGCTAAAAGGATTTGATGTGATTTTTTCAGGCCCACTACTGGTGGCCCTGCTCCCGCAGCCGCTCCTGCTGTGGCAGCTGCTGAACTTACAAAGGTGTGAAGTTTCTATCAATTGACAGGTTGGTTTGTATCGATCTAATGGAACCTGGGAGAGCTTATAGGGATAATAAAAATAGAAATGGAGCGGCTTTAGTGATTCCCAAGCCAACAGAGATTATTCTTTCACATTCAAAGACTTAGTCAATTTTTGTCTTCTCGACATCAGGGGATGGTTTTGTTCTCATCCTTCACAGATAATGAAAACTTTTGCTAGCTAGATCATATATGGAATTTCAGTTCGATGTTAGGATCACATCATCCCCTCATCAGGGCAACCAAAATAATGGACAGATAGGGGGGAGGGGGGTATATTTTGTCCTGTCCAAATTTCTGTCATAGTCGTCATTATTTTTTTGTTAATTTTATTATTACAATTGGTTCGACAATTTTGATGCCATGCAAGGAATCCCCCGTGGTTTTATATTGTTTTGTCATCCACAGTGCCACACCTGTTGTGTATTTGATTTATGCAGCTTTGAGGGAGATATGGAGAAATTGCAGCAAGACAAAGCCATACAAAATGGGCTCTGTTTTTTTCTTCCTCTTATGTTTGTTCATTAAGTAATCCTGCGTCTTCTAGCGCGAACCCTACCACATTGGCCTACGCCCCTGTTGTGTATTTAGTTATGGCTGGGTTCTCGAAGAACTGGGCAAACCGTGCAGAACCAGTGGCCATATAAGCCTGTGACCATGAGGGAAAGTGATCCTATTTGCAATAGACACTGGTTTCCCAGGGTCTGGAGGTGGAAAGTGACTCCATCGTTCTACTAGACATGGAGAAAATATAATAAAAGTTTTTTCAAAAATACATATCAACCATTAAATTAATGGGATCTACAAGTAGGCACAGTTTAAGATCATGATCTAATAACATGTGTATTTTTAGAGTTTTTCTTATAATGTTTTCTAAATGTTTAATATTATTGTCAACAAAATCAACCCCTCCAAACAAGAAGATCTCTCTGTTTATGGTTTAATATTTTTTTATTATTATTATTTTGATTAATGTGATATCCAGCTAGTTTGTGTTTTATATATATATATATATATATATATATATATATATATATATATATATATATATATATATTAAGTGTGCTAGATGGATGTGCAAGGTAGGAACCAAATAATACATCTGTATGTACGAACCATTGATGTTGTTTTCGAAGTTGTTTTCACGTGTCTTACAAGAACTTCTAAAAAATTAGTTTTAAAAATATTCCATATAATTTTCTTATAATATAGTTTAAAAATTAAAATAATATTGTTTATGTCATGTTATGATAAATCTTCATGTACTTTTTTTCAGAACTAGAAAAAGAAATGGAGCATGGTTTATTCTTGCAATGCACAAAAATAATTGTTGAAATTAGAAAAAAAAAAGAGAGACTATCTTGTCATTTAAAAGTATAGTTATTTTGATATAGGATAACTATTACTGGAATTGAACTTTACAAGATCTAATCTCCTGTTATTCCTCGTTAACTTAATAATCAAATATAAAATTATAAATACGATAAATTATAATCTTCAATCATTTTTATTTTTCACTAGTTATATTTAGTAATATTTATAAGTGAAGACTTGTCACTTTTAGATAATATATTTAAAGCTATCACTTTTTAAATGCGTCTTTGATCCCCTTATCTTTCAAATAATGCATTTTTTAGCCATTATCACTTTTAGATAATGCTTTTAATACTATCGTTTTTCTTTGAGTCATTGACTTTTAAATAATGTGTTGTTTAACTCCTATCTCATTTAGATAGTACTTTTAGCATTATCATATTTTGAGTACGTCTTTGAGCCCATGCCTTTCAGATAATGCACTATTTATCCCTTCGCCTTCCAGATAGTGTGTTGTTTATCCATTATCTCTTTTAGATAATTCTTTTGGCACTATCATCTTTTAAGTGCGCATTTAAGTCCTCGCCCTCAAATAATGCAATGTTTAGCCCCTATCTCCTCTAGATAATGTTTTTGGCACTATCATCTTATGAGTGCGCCTTTGAGCTCTTACCTTCCAGATAATGCATTGTTTAGTCCCCATCTCTCTTAGATAGTGCTTTTAACACTATCACCTTTTATATGTGCCTTCGAGTCCCTTGCCTTTCTGATAGTGCGTTGTTTTGCCTCCATCTCTCTTAGATAATGCTTTTGACACTATCACCTTTTATGTGAGCCTTCGAGTCCCTTGCCTTTCTGATAGTGCGTTGTTTTGCCCCTATCTCTCTTAGATAGTGATTTTATCTCTATCGTTTTTAGAGTGCATTTAAGCCCTTGTTTTTAACAATTTTATTAGATATGCCATTCTTAGAGATATCTTTGAATATCTCATCACTTTGAGAAGGATTAACCACTTCTTGATTTGGTAAATCCACAAATCTCCATTGGAGTTTTTTTTTAATCCTAAAATTAAAATCTTCACATCTTTTTATCTTTATAAGCATTCTATTAAAGTGTCTTACGAGACTTTTTATCATAAGAATTGTAAACAATGGGCAATTATTATAACTAAATTTTAGACCCTTAAAAAATTGTTTTATAAAAAAACACATTTTTTATTCAAATATAGAAAAAAATAAAAAATTTTGAAATCTAATTTTTTTTTAGATAAGATGAGATAAGCCATTGAGCTACCAAAGACCAAAATAACTACACTGGGATAATTTGACATGATGAGTTGAAGAAAGACTTAACTAAAAGAAAATGGAGGTTGAAATCTAACTTGACCAAAATTAGAGAAATTAATTAAGTTCAAGGACTTAATTTAATTTCTAATAGGTTTTATGGATTCAATTAAGGACTCATTGAAGAAAAATCAAGTTCAAAAGCCTAATTTGGATCAATTCATAATTATTGGAAGATTAGGGACAATTGAAACTTGAAAAGACTATATTGGAGCAACCAGGTTAAATTAAAAGAAATTTAAAGATCGAAGGTCAAATTAAAGAATTTCAAAGCTAAGAACCAAAATATATAAGACGCATAAGTTCAGGGACTAAAATTAAGCAAATCAGAGGTCAATTTGAAAAAAAATTGAAAGTTTGATAGTTGATAGGGGTCAAGTTGCATAATCTGGAAACCAAAGATCAAAATGCAAAAGGAGCTCAACTTAAAGAATTTACATCTAGGTTTTTATAGGTGCAATTGCAACAATTGAGAAGTTTTAGGGTAAATTGAGGGTGCATATGTTGAAATTAAAAAAAAAATAAGAACTTAATTGAAATTTATAAAATCCCAATTAAAAAACCCTAATTTTTAGGGTTTAAGCAAGACGGCATATCACCTGTTTTTAATGAAAAAACCAAGTGACACATCACCTATCCATGTTTATTGTCTTCCTCAGCATATAAAAGATGATCGAGATGTCACTTTCAGATGAATGAATGTGACATCTCTAGCCACCTTAAGGATTCCAACCACCACCATTCAACTGAGAAACATCTTCTCTATAAGGATCAGCTATCCTCATCATATTTTTGTACCTCATTTGATTTAATGAACTTAACAACATCTTGTCCCTAATCAGCCTTTCTTGTATTGACAAATTCAGGCTAATCAAAAGCCTACCTTCCAATCGATGAATATGGAGTTTTAGACCTTTAAATCCAGTGTGGTTTATTCCCAATGATAGATCTGCATCCTCTCTACAAGGTTTAGGTCAATAAATGATATGTTTATGGATCAATCTCTACAATGATCTTAACAAAGTACCTAACTCAATCATCTATAATTGAAGAAACATTTACCATAACAAAAAAGAATCCAAGATTGTTTTCTCATATGTGATTTTGGTTTACAAGAGAAAAAAATGGGACCAGACACCACCTATTTTGGAGATGTAGGTTTTGAAAGAGAAAAAAAATAAGAATCTTCCCCAACAACTTCTTGGCAAAAACCACCATAAAAGGGCATCTGCTCTTGAGCATAAAAAGGGGGTTAGAGAGAAGAAATAGATAAAGAAAAAGAGAAAAGTTCAGATAAAATTAAACTACTAAAGTTGATAGAAAAGCCATAAAGTATTGATAAGAAGTGAAAGAAAAAAGGTAGAAGATAGAGCTTGTGAGTCCAAGATTGGAAGTAGAAATACCAGAGATCTAAAGCTTGAAGAAGGAGCAATAAATTCCAAGCAAATGATACAACATTGTTAGATAATATATACTTTTAACTTTAACGAAGGGGTGTAGCTTAATGAGCACACCCTCTCCTTTTCTATTTTGTCTTCTAGATTTCTACTTAAAATATTTATTAGGCATCATTTAAAGGTATTTGTTAGTTTAAATGCAATGGATGCTTGTTTTTAAGATGTTTAATTATGCCATGAATCAACATATATGTTCGAGTTTTGTTTGATGTCTACTTTGTGCTTTAGAATTGATGATTAAATGATGAATGATAGTTTAAAATTTTGTTTTGGCATGATTTAAGGCTTAGTTTAATCAATAATATATTTAATGCAGAATATGTTAAAGTGTGATGTTGCTGTTTTAGTTGATCTTGTGTTGTTTTTTTATAACCTATTGACAAGATGTTTAGGGTTAGGGATGGAAGGAATTAATTAATGAAACAATGTTTATACATAAATGAAACAATGTTTATACATAAGGATATGCAATTTTTTATGGTTGTTGGTAATTGATTTTGCTGGTTGTTTTGCTATTATTTGTGGATTCTTGTTGTTTTTTATGGTTAAAACAAATTGTGTTTAACATATTTAATCTATAACTGTAATGTTTAAGTCCTTTTTTCTGCTTTTATGTTTTTCTCATTGGATTTTAGCTTTTTGGGCATTTTTGGGTTTGTGTGCTTAAGTGTTCTTTAGTCAAAACTTAGGTTCCCTCATAATCTGATGTTTTCGCCCCTATTGTAAGCTTCAATTAAGTCTCAGACCTACGTATGAGTGTTCTATGCCATTTTTTCTTCCTTTTATAATATGCTTTGGATTAATTGATCCTTAGAACTCTTTAATGCCTGGGTTAGGGTTTTTGGCTGTCGGGTTTGATTTGTTGAAAATAAGAAGTTATTATTGCTTTTTGATACATGATTGTGTATTAGTTCTCTATTTTGCGCAGTTCTATGCCTTAGCTCTCCATTTCTACATTAGTTCTCCATTTTCACTTCAATTTCTGGGTTTGTCATCCAGTTCTTGGTGTTCTTGGCTTGGATTCAAACGAAAAACTCTTTTTAATCTTTTTCTTTTTGTATGTGGGTCATGTTTTTGGGCTTTTAGGCTTGAGCCACAAAGCCCAGCCCACGAGGTTGGGTTGAGCCCATTCTAGGTTTAAGGCATTGTTTGGTTGTGCAAAATTTTATAAAGAAAAAAACAAATATTTTTTTTATCCTTGGAACATGTTTGACAAACATGCCCTAACAAATTTTAGACAATTTTCTTTGCTGAATTTTTTTCTTGTTTTGCCAAATAAACCCCAAATAATTTCTTAAAATTATAGAGACCATTTTAAAATTATTTATGGGTCCCTTGCATTTTTTTTTCTAACCATTTCATTTAATATTTGGACTGTAAACTTACATTGTAAAATAATGACTCGATATTAAACATATTTACTTTTTTTAAAACATTTCAAAAAACTACAAAAAAATCCAAAATTTTTTATTTTAAATATAAAAAATATGATTTTATTTGTGTGCATGCGGCTAAATTCTAAAACATTTCATGTATATTTTATAAAAAAAATAAAAATTTTATTTTTATCATACTTTGAAAAATACAAAAATTAATTTATGAGAACATAACAACTTTGAGTCAAACCCTACTAAAAAGGTGACACTCTACTGCTAAGTTATATCCTTTTCCATGTCCCCATCGAGAAATAAAACTAACTAATCCTAAGTTAAAGGATCGAGAAACTCAACGCCGCTATTCTTGAACAACTTTGAGTCAAACCCTCTTTTTGCAATATTACGAATATGAAAATAATGAAAAATTGGAATCATTTATCAACTACTTCTATCAGAAATAGGATTGACTATAGATTCAAGTCATAAAACATGGTTTTAAAAAAAACATATGATTTTCCTAATTTAAATAAAGCAGGTTTTACATGAAGAAGGTTTAAATCATCATAAACTATTCAATACAGGTAGGAGAAAACCTTGACTCAATATTCTTAAAAAAAATAAAGAAATCAAAACCAAGTCGAGATGATATGGATTAACCCCCATTTCTTACGCAATAGATCTTGTAATTTTTGAAGAAGCTGAAGTTACATCTTCTTTCCATTTCCATTTAAGAGTTCTTATATATTTTCATGCCTTTTTGAGACCTTGAGAAATGGAAAAAATTATTTTCTTAGAACACATACAAGATTCATTACTACAAAAAGGATAATGGTAACCCCACCTTTAACTATTTTATTTAATTTATTAACTACTTCATTTATGAATTTCATAATAATAGAAATAAATAGATGTATATCCTACCAAGATAGAATTTGTAATTTAATTTCATTTTGCCTAGCAGACAAAGATTTTCCTATGTGAAAAGGATAATTCATTCGAATCAATATAAGAGTTCAACTCTATTGAATTGATAGAATCCATGTTGTATATTTGAAAGAGGTTGGCCTCCTTACTTCTCTCATGGTACAATCCTCTTCTCATCGAGCCCTTTTTTCCTCGATCTATATAGATAAAATATAGGATTGATACCAACAGTTTATACTAGAAAAAAGGACTCACTGAGCTGGGATCACTAATTAATACTAATCTAATACTAAGAGCATCTCTAACACAGCTGTTAAATTGAGAGCCAGTAATATTTTGGCTTTCGTTTGCTTGTTTTTCATGCTCCAAGGGGAAAGCTAAACAAAATGCTAAAATACCTTATATTTCCCACAAATGCTATTTCTACATATTTTTCAAAAAAGCCAAAACTAACAAAGTGAGGCCAACAAAAATATAAACCAATTAAATGTAGCTATGTGGAAAAAAAAATAACATCAAAATCATTAAGAAAAAATAAAAAATTTATTTATTCCACAATAATAGAATTGGCTTTTCAAATAGCTTTTTTTCATTGGATTATATATGGTAAAAAAAAACCTATATTTTTACTATTCAAAATGTTATTTTATCAATTTACCTCTTTAAAATAACATCTATCATTAGAGATGCTCTAACTAATCCTAATCTAATAATACTAATAGAGTATAACTATTTTTTCTATATACTTTCTCTAGCTTTATTGTTACCACATGTCTTACACAATCAATCAGATCATATAAATATCATTTTAACACAACATAATTCATTAAAAAGATCTCGTAGACCCACTAAAGCATGAAAGTTATAATCTTTTAGAGAAATAGATTCTTATTCAAAGAGTGCATAACTACACAGATAAGCTCACACTAACTATTCAATTTAGGACCCAATTCATGATTTTTCTTAGGAGGTGTCAGAAAGAAACTAGAATATAATAATATCAATTCATACAGATAGAGAAGAAAAGGTTCTCCATTGATTCAAATGATATACCTATAGGATAGAGATAGCAAAAAAGGGGGGAAAATAAAGATCTCACATAGTACTTTTGATTAACAAATTAATTTGATTTATTTTTTACCCTTTGCTTAATGAAAAAGTGGATTAGATTGTACAGAATTAAACTTATGAGTTATAAAGAATGATGAAAGGGAATAAAAAAAGAAAAAAAAGAAGAAATAATAAAAGTAATAAATAAATAAATAAGAGCTTAGATTTCAAATGAACAAATTCAAACTTAAAAAAAAATCTTTCTAGCTCTCGAAGAATATGGGGTAAAGAGATTGATTGAAAAAGATCTCTTGTTCTTATTCTTATTATAATATCGTGATTAGATCTACGTATGCTTGGTAAAAAGAGGAATTCTTTCTTTTAATAATAAAAAAAAGAAAAAAAAAGAAAAGTGTTCAATTGGAACATGAAAAGTGACTAAATTTGTCCTAGTTATGTTTTGGGACAAAGTGGATGAAGTGAAGAGCTTCTCGATCGATGAAAAGGGTCTAATGACTTTGAAAGAATTGAATGAGAAACTATATGAGGTGAAAATCTCATGTACGATTATGTAGAGTGACAGTAAGGATGACTTATATATCAACTTTTTCACTATCACCCAAAAAACAAACTCTATCTTATGTAAAGTTGCTAGAGTATGATTAACCTTTGGATTCGAAATCACTACTTATATACCTAGTATTGGTCATAATGCACAAGAACATTTTGTGATCTTAGTAAGAGGAAGAAAGGTTAAAGATTTACCCACTGTGAGATATCACATTATTCAAGGAACCCTAGATGTCATTGGAGCAAAGGATTGTCAACAAGGGTGTTCTAGATTCTTATCCAAGAGTTGTATTATTTGATGATGCCATATGAGTCGCTAAAACATGTAAAGTCCAATATTGGGATAATTTAAGAGGTTCTCCTTGACTTTATCCATGTCAATAAATAATTTGAAATGTTTTGACTTTTTTTATAACAAGTCCGAGTCAAATATCAATGATTTGAAGCACTTGTTTTTACACTTTTTTAGAATACCAAAGACTCAATCATATGGATATGAAAAATGCAGGATTTCCAATCCTAGCAGAAAAAGAGGGAAAAAATACCCAATTTCATACTTAATCTCATAGATACATATAGAAATATATGGAAAACTGTATTAGATGAAAGTCATATGTATGACTTGAAGGGAGGTCTTTTATATCTTTTGAGATCCACCTTACAATTTGGGATAAAAAAAACCAAAAATAAATTATTTTATTAGCTCTTATAAAAAGGAAAATTGATTCTTAAGAACCCTTTGTATGCTTATGTCATGTTGAGGTATTAAAGAAGAAAAACTGCAAAATTCAATCTAATTTATCACAATCGATTAGTTAACATGTTGTTTAACCATATTCTAAAACACCAAAAAAAAAATCATTAGCTTATCAAATTATCTATCAAGCCATGAACAAGATTTAACAAAAGACATACAAATCCACTATCTGTTTTACATTAAGCAATACATGGAATAACTCCTAATATAGCATTTAAAGCAAGACATGCAGACAGATCAACTCATCAAGTTCTCATTGAAATAAGATCTATACAAGAGAAAGCACTTGCCATTTGTTGGTTATCAGGAGCATCTCAAAAAATATCCGGATCAAAATATGGTTTTCAAATTAAATTCAAATTAGTGGATGCTACCAAAAGGAGTGGAGATGACATACACAAAAAGAAAGAGACTCATAAAATGACATAAAAAAATAGAGCTTTTGTACATTTTTTAAATCCATGAACAAGATCTATATCAACACATAAACTCATTGAGCCATACATCTCGATCAAAAAAGAATCAATAGAAAAAGAAAGAATCAAAATTGATCGTTATATTTCTTAAAACAAATGAAAAGGAAATGAAAGATGAAACATAAATCATGGATCAAGAGACTTGCTTAAGAATAAAAAAGAGATAAATAACATGGAATAAGGTTTGATCCTATTTATGTAATTTCATAAATATTCCATTCCCAAAAAAGGAGAAAATTCAAAACAATTAAGATTTTTTTAGAGATTAGATGCAATTACTAATTCATGATGTGGCATGTACAGTATGAAAACTTCATTCTTAATTCTATGAGAATTTTTATGAAACCATTTTAGTTGTTTCTTTTCGATGAAAGTTTTATTTTCCCATAATATATCCTAGTTTTTAACCTAATTTTCTAATTTTTTTGATGATGATCAATTCAACCTTTGATAAAAAAAAGATATGCATTGGTTATATTTTATCTCTTTAACAAGTTTAGTAATGAGTATAATGATCTTATTGTTTCGATTGAGAAAAGAATCTATGATTAGCTTTTCATGAAATTTCCGAACGGACAATCTCAACAAAAATTTTCAATATCTTGTTTTACTAAATTCAACCCTATATTTTTTTATCCGTAGATATGTTGAATGTACATAAATGACTATAAGTTTCTCTTACTTGTAATTACTATTTTAGGAGGAATGTTTTTATATGTACTAATGATTTAATAACTATTTTTATAGTTCTAGAATGTTTTAAATGTTTCGGTTTATGCTCATATCTATTATTATATGAATATATCAAGAAAATATACAAACTAACGAGGCTACTACAAAATATTTGCTCATAGATGGGAAAACTCTTCTATTTTGATTCATGGTTTCTCTTGACTGTATGGTTAGTCCACAGAGAGATTGAACTTCAAGAAAGAGAAATGTACAAATCCTCGAGAATTTCAATTGCACTTATATTCCTCACCCTCGCCGTAGAAATTGAGTTTAAGCTTTCCCCAACCCCTTCTCGTCAATGGACTCCTAACATATA
>Ga0325410_1001148_pt1 | contig 29031 bp, 13 predicted proteins | sample PopdelMetagenome_16_FD_206182 | JGI IMG/M metagenome (GOLD analysis project Ga0325410, IMG submission 206182) | Populus deltoides microbial communities from Bellville, Georgia, United States - Xylem-PdIQD-R3 | ecosystem: Host-associated > Plants > Phyllosphere > Stem > Wood/Secondary xylem...
ACATTCGATCAAAGCAACACAAGCTGACAACTTGGTTGTTAAGATTAATGAATTTATCTAGATCTTAAGGCTGCCATTGGATTAAATCATTAGTGCGGACACTGTGATTATTTGTTGGTTAGGGTTGGTTATACAGCGGATCCTTTAATTAACCAATGTTAAGAAAAGATAAAAATTCAGAATAAAAGCTGAAGTTTCGTTTCAAGGATTGGTTCTGATTTCTGTAGGTGGATGTGTGCTTGTAACCAAGGTTTGCTTTCTTGATATATTTCAGTTTTAATTGATTTTGTTTGTTAGTTTAATTTCCACCATAGTTTAAGATCATTGCAAATCAAACCCCCCCCCAATTACATAACGTATAGTATAAAAATCTGAACTAAACCTTCCTCGTGGGATCGACCCCTTGCTTGCTCTATACTATCTTGTGTGTTTTAAGCTAGGGTAATTAATTTGTGCAACCACGACATCGCAACAATGAACTTAGGAAAAGAAATGTCAAAGTGACGTATTTTTCTTTAAAGATTTTTAGTGTCAAAGTAACTCAGTTTTCGTTGATGATTTTCAGTGTCAGTTTTCGTTGATGATTTTCAATGTTAGAATGACTTAGTTTTCATTGATGATTTTTAGTGTCAGAGTCACTCAGTTTTCGTTGATTATTTTCAGTATCAAAATAACTTAGTTTTCGTTGATGATTTTTAGTGTCATAATGATGTAATTTTCATAGATAACCTTCAATAAAGTTGAGAATGAATGTCTTATTATAACATTATTACTATGCAAATGCATGAACACAGGAGATTTTTGTATGAATGTATGTGCGTACATGTATGTGTGTGAAAATGATCTTTGACGATGCCTAGATAAAAATATACTAAGTAATGGTCATTATGTGTCAAAAGGTGCAACCAGAATCAGATCTTTGACTGAGTGAAGACATACTACAGAAGGAATAGATAGGTGATTCTCACATTTATCTAATTTTATTAAATTTTTGAAGAATTATTACATAATGTTGCTACTCGAATTCAATTGTTTAAATTATTTATGAATTGCAATGAATGATGAGATTAGCTTTGACTAATGGTATCCATGTTAGATAATCGGGAATGAATGATGAGATTAGCTTTGACTAATGGTATACATGTTGGATAACTGGGAATGAATGGATCCATGTTGGATAACTGGGAATGAATAACTTGGAATGAATGATAAGATTAGCTTTAGCTAACGGTATCCATGTTGGATAGCCGAGAATTAATGTGTCAATTACAATTGGAATTAATGTTTAAAGAACCATATAAAAATTGACCACAATTAGGAGAGAATAGTTATACATGGAAGGATCCTAGACACACAAGGATTCCTAGACCATAATGCATGTCATCGATTGATGTTGAAAATAGTTCAAATAAAATAACACAACATGAGATCGTACGAAGATGTGAAGTAAAATATTAAGAATAGACTCAGTAGGAAGTTATTAATGAGAATCTACCTATTTAAATGGTAACACAGTTACAATTATATGTCTATTATCCAATTATATTATAAGAAATGTTTATACACTTACATTGAGTTTGGTTTATATTAGAGACGTCTCATGACCATGGCACTTAGTAATTTCTTAATAAGTATTTTGTAATAAACTATGTAGTAGTATAAATAGACAACTTGTATTTTGTAAAAACTTTATGATATCAACCTTCGAAGTTGTGGTTGTAAATTATGGTGTGTATGAACACTTCATGTTATGAACGCAATGGATATGTATCCTTCCTTTTGTATTACTATCGTATATTATATGCATGTGTGATGTATTGAATCACTTAGTTATGTCTAATTATTGAAATGATAGATAATATCATGTAATGCATCGATAAAACATAATAAAAAAAATCATCTCATCTCCTGCTTATTACAAATAAGTAGCATATCTTATCTATTGAATTTTGTGGGTTATTAGAAAACAATATCAACATCAATATACGTTTGTAATTTGAAATTCGACAAATAAATCACAAATTATTCTAAATATAAATAAATCTGAGATTTAAATTTACATTTACTAGTCATTGGAGTCGGTTGGAACTGGGCCAAAGAGGTTGGAAAGAGGAGAAGCCGTGCCTTAAAAAAGAAAGAGTGGGCACTTGTATTGTATATACCCAATGACAGGTTTACTTTTGAAGCTTCGTATCACGTGCCATCAGGGTAGGGGTGCATGGATATTCCATCAGGGTAGGGGTGCATGGATATTTCTGCTATGTGCACAACTCCTTCCTTTTTCTATTGGTATGGGCGGTGTCAACCACCTTCATCGGAGATGAGAGATTGGAGGCAGGGAAGGCTACTATTGTTGCTGAATTTTCTGGGTTGTCTTCCTACAACTTTGGGAGGCTAGTTCTTTTGTGTTTTTGTTGTTCCATTGTCTCCTTTTGTTGTGAATATCTTCTATTTATACTGTGGAGGATCCTCTATAAAATAGAAAAAACTAAATCGATCCACACCTTAACCATGAATTCCTAATTAATTAGATTTCATCTTCTTATATCTTTTTCAATAATTTTCTAATTTCACAATTTATTTCTCTTTTGCATAACCTCCCTCTTTTTTTTTTATCCCTGCTCTTCTTGCTCCACTTTTTCTTTTTTTCTTTTCAATTCATTCCCTAAACTTTTATATATATATATATATATATTGAATTAAATATCGAGAAATTGGGGATAAAAGAATGAGTGTATGCCCCGAATAAAATTCCTGCACAACTGATCCACCTTCTCGCAGACGTGGATGGGCAATTTGGTGGTCTGTATGGAAAAGATAGGGGTAGCAGCCACTATTGACTGGCACAGCGGAACACTCCCCGCGAGGGAAAGGTGGTTACCCTTCCAACTAGCTAACCTTTTCTGGACTCTCTCTATCTTCAATGTATCCATACGTGTGTGCTCATGAGCAAAGCAAGAAAAAAAATCAAATTAAAAGAATTATTTTAAAAAAATTAAAAGAAATTATACCAGGGGTGGCTGGGAAAAACATTTATTTACAAGGCCCGGACCCTGCCAACCCCCCGTCTCCACCGATGCATGTGCTCAAGAGTGGAGAAAAAAAAAATTAAAGGGCAAATGAAAATAATTATTTTAAAAAAATTAAAATTTTTATTTTATATAAAAAAAATATTTTTTTGCAGGGGTCGGGTCCCTGCCAGCCCCTGCATCCGCCACTGAGTGTGCTTATGATCAACTGATCTTTGGTGAAGAAGAGGCACCCCAACGTAGCGGCCAAGATCCTCAGTCTTTGAAAAACCACTCTGCTTGCTAATACTTCTAGCAAGACGGTGATCAACAATCTTAGATCGTCTTACTAATGCTCACTTTTTGACTGGAGGCTTCACGTACAAGACAAATAAAGGCATTTAAGAATCTCCTGCATCTGAACTGAGCATGCCTCGGCAAATTAGTATCATGTCGTCGGTGAAAAATAAACGAGAGATTTTCAGACCCTTTCTCCCAACTTGAACTGGTTGCCATCTTCCTGCAACAACACTCTCCTCTATTAAGTGAGCTAATCTCTCCAAACACAGTATATATATATATATATATATATATATAAAGAGTTTGACAGTGAATTTTCGTCATTTGAAGTTGATATATTTCAGTTGATATGATTTTTAAATAAAATTTCATTTTTCCCAAATTATTTAAATCATGTAAATTTTAATATAATAACTCTGAATTTCAATTTTAAATCTGATAGAGCACAGGGTAGAGAGAGTAGTGAGTACTTCTAAAATAATGGAGTAATATTTTCCATATTCATTCAACTATATATATTTCTCATGATGTTTTTTAAAGAAAAAATAAATAGTGTATGTATTAATTCAAATGAATTATTCAGATCATAAGCATTTCATTTATGAAACAACCATCACGCTTTTAGAATTTTCCTTAATTTGTTTAACGTATTCCCTATTTATATTTTTCAAGCTATTATCAAATCTTTTTTCTATATAATCACCCTCGTAATAATTAACTTGTATAAATAATCAATCTTAGTACATTAATTATAAAATTTAGTTTATACAGATTTTTTAAAATATTTAGTCTGTCGTTGTTCAGGCTAGAATTTACAACATTATTGTACAACTCATCAACGAACCTATAAATTCCCACAAGCTTAAATCTCTAGTACAATGTATTAATTGTTGAAGAGCGATGTCCTCACACACACACACACGTGTGTGTGTGTGTGTGTGTGTGTAATACAAATAATAATTTCTTTAAGAACAAATCAATTTTGAAATTCAGTTGTCAAACCCCCCTCAGGTCGATTCACAGGAGTAAGAGTAACAGATGCAGGATGTTTCGTTACCGCAGCTAAGATGTCAGCGTAACCTACCACCCCAACTAAAATGTCATCACTGTCATCCTCAATCACCCATACATGGGTTGCCCTGTGAGACAGCATCTGAGCCATCACCGCGGCCAACGAGCTTGTAATTTTACATGTCAGGGGTGCACTTCGACCCCTGTACATGCTCCTGCCCATTCTGATTGAGCTACCTGGATTGAACCCAATGCTCCTACTACTGAATTCCCTCAGCCTCGTAGAACCAATCCCATTAGCTATACTCTCATCACCAACTGCTGAATTGACTGCAAAATCCAGGAGCGATCTTGCTGCTTCATTATCCTCAACCCCCATTACAAACTGCCCAGCTGAGAGATTGGCTAAAGCCCATGCTGCAGCCAGGTAATCACATTTCCACAATCTGGAGGCTGATATTTCCCCTATGATCTTACACTGGCCATCTGGAATGGGCTCCACAACAGCTACTTCACTGGGATCTCCAGGTAGCTTTTTCGTAGCTTCAAAAGCAGGGAGAGAGGCTTCTACTGAGGTGTAGTTTGGGTTAATGACTCCAAGGGAGGAAATGGATGAAAGAGGTAGTGGAGCTAGAGCGCCAAGGCATCCAATGAGAAAACGGATGACATCTTCTCTAGAGAGACAGCAAAATTTGTTGCGGTTGGAAGTGCCAGAAGATGAGGAAGGACGGTTGGTGTTTATGGTGAGGTTATTATTGCTGCTGTTGTTGGATGCATCAGCATTCTTGAGCCACTTACCATTGTAGAGAAAAGAGAATCGCTTGCTCATACCTTTCCATACCATGCTTTTTGGAACAAGAAGGCGCCTTACACCTTGCTTCATCATTTCCAAAGCATCTATCAATCTACCACAAGCACCAAAAAATCATTTCCTGATAATGTATATTTCTCAGGAATGCATCATAAATTGCTGTAATTTGTGCCACATCAGATCACATGACATTATTTAACAATCTCACACTATATAAACTCTATTCTCTTGTACATAGATAACATTTGCGAGGAAGAACAAAATGAGAAATCCCTTAAGATTTCTCAAAAAAAAAAAAAAAACACACACACACACACACAAATACACAGAGAGAATGACAACAAAAATAACCCAAAGTTGGTGTCAGATAGAACATGTACAAATATGAAGATTATTTATATGGGAAAAGATTATGTGAGCACCAAATCTATCTAAAAAGGAAAAAATAAATATATACCTAAAAAGATCAAATTCTAAATTTTTTAGAAAAACTTTCAATTTTTGCATTAAAAAAATTACTCATTTCTTCCCATTTCTTTCATCCTCCCATTATTGCATGTGACAATGCAAGTCACCCAAGAATGAAGAAACCAATTTTCTCCACCATTTAATAATATTACAAAACTACAATTCTTAATAAATACAAGATTAAGCCAATGTTCCTGCATCCTTCTTCCTCAACTTGAAAATCCCCACCAATCTCACCTTTTCCTCCTTCTCTACACCCTCACTTGACACAGTCAAGGAAAGAGGTATTTGGATCACACCATCCATTAACAAGGCATTCGATGACAGATTACAAAGGGAAAGGTGTAACCAGCTAACCAACGACCATATTTAATAACTTGGTCAATGAGAACAAACCTTCTATTGAATCCCATGTCGACACTCTGGGGCATCGAGATAAAGAAAATGATTGAGAAATGCAGTACATCCCATGGGATTAAGGCAAATTCCCAATGAAATTGCACATCCTTTAGTTCCTCGGGAACACATTTTTTGTAGTGAAGTTCAAATTTCCACCATTATGATTACCATCAAGAGTCATTTGAAAACATTCAAGAGAACCATAAATAGAGCTGAATAACAAATCCAAGAAATTGAGATACAGAATCTCAGATACCACAAATCGATGAGAATATAATAATACTGAGTAGTGTTAAAAGAAATTAGATTAAAAGCTACTGACCTTGTAGCAGGATCAACCTGTTTGAGAAGCGAAGCGTTAGGAACAACAACCTGTGAGACCGAAGTCTTGATGGCCTTATCCTGGTCCTCCAAGCACTCAGTTGAAGCCAAAAAAGCCACAATGTCAAGAGAATTAAGGATACCAACAAACCTTTGTTGTCTCGTTTCACTGGTCTCAATCATGCTCACATGAGATTTCCTCTTCCAAACTGGAATCCCACACTCTGTCGACTCTCCAATCGCCCGAATCGCAGATTCTACCGTCTCTGTCTCGTAGAATTCCACCATATCTGGCTTCCCCACCGTCAGATCTCCCACCACATGATAAAGAAACACAGATGCCATTGATCAAATTCTTTTTCGTTTTTTAAAAGCAGAGAAAAATAGCGGTAAGAAGAGTGAAGGGGCTATAAGAGGGAATGGAGGAGAATAAGGAGAAGGTGAAAAGCTGTAATGGGTAATTTGCGGAGAATCAGAAGAAGCAGAGGATGAACAATGTTGTTTATAGGTGCAGAGATGAAGACAGATATGGCCATTGATGGAGAAGAGGAGGAGGAAGAAGAGAAAAGTTGAGGCCCATCAAACCCAGGTTCTATTGTATCTTTCGTGGATCACTGAGAGGAGAGAGTGCGTGAAAATTGGTCAGCTAATAGACAGGGAGGAGAGACACAGTTGTGGATGAGATTGAATAAATAAAATAAATCAAGTATTGCTTGTTTGATTGGATTTGGACAAGTATTCACATAATTCAGCCACGGTTTTCACTTTTGCATTTGCACCGCTAATATTTTTGTTGCACCTATAATTTTGGATGGGTTGTCCACCCTACGTTAAATTTTAAATTTTTCCAAGCGTAAGAAAAATATACAAGTGATGACAAAAAAAAATAGTTATTGATTTAAATAAGTTCAATCAAATTCAAGTTATTAATTTAAATAATTTGAATAAAATCAATTAATTTAATAATATTATTATAAAAATAAAGTTATAATAAAAAAATAAAAAACAAATACTAATGACTAATGAAAAAATTAGGTACTTGTTAATATTATAAAAAAATATCATTTCAATATTATTAAAATATCTCAAAGATATTATTTAATAACAAAGTAAAAAATAAATAAAAATAGGATAATATTATGATGTGAATCTCGTGATCACATTGTTATGTAACCCACACGCAAGTAAGATAAATCCTAGAAAACCAAATAATCATGTTTGATAAAAAGTGTGTAAAATGAATATGTAATCCAAGGAATCGGCACTATTAGGATGAACCTTCACTCAATGATTACCAAATCACGAAAGAGAAATGTAAGGGAGAACGTCACAAAATTAATTATATTGTTATAAGTTTGATTGTTCTTTGTTTAAACAAAAAGAAAAATATGTTGCTACAAGCAAAACAATAATTTTATTTATAATTTATGGCTGTAAAGAAACTTAAGTACAAGCCAAATAACTCTATTTATAACATGTGAAAAAAATATCTTAAACAATTCTAGAAGAATAATAAAAAGTTATAAAAAAAATAGATTAAAAAAAAGGTCTTAAATCAACTAGGAAACTAATACAAATTCCACACAGTAGCTTCTAAATGTTATTTCAAGTTCTTCCTGATGTTTGATTGACCTAAAATTTTAATCATATATATATATATATAAAAAAAACCTCTGGAAACATCTAATAAAATTTCAGCTCGATCAAACTGTTAAATTGAAAATTATGCTTGTTAGTATAAAACTATACATTAAAAAATCAACTCAAAACCAACTTTAGCTCTTTTAAATAAGCATAGAAATCTTTGTAGTAGTTCATGCCCCTTAGTTTCCTTATAGAATATGGAAGCTTCCAAAATATTTTGCCATTAAATAACATCATCCCTTTTTTTATGTAGATAGGATAAATAAGAAATATTTTTTTATGTAGATAGGATAAATAAGAAATCCTTATAAGAAAAGGATTTTGGAACATTTACAATAATCATTGTCACACTTAAAAACTATGTTGCTATTCATTAAAGAACCTTGTAGAACTAGAAAAGCTCCTAAAATTAGGTGTTGGATATCCTTGCATTATTATAATAAAGATTCTACTCCAAATTTAAAAGTCCACAAGTCAAAACGCAACAAATAACAAATTTCATATTGTATTTGTTGACCTATATCACAAGACCTTCTAAAACTTTGATGGACCTGAAATAATAAACTCATGTAGAAAAATATATCTGGAAACACTTGGTAAAATTTTCCCTTGATCTAGTAATTGAATTAAGAGTTATGCTCGATAATGTAAAATTGAACAACATGTAACATCACGCTAAAATTCAAATTTGATTGTTCAAACCTTGCAAAGATCTTATCACTTTATATAGAGGAAAATTAAAAACAAAAATAAGAAGTTCAATTACCATCAAATCAAATGCTAAAGGACAATCTGAAAAAAAAATTCAATTTAAAAAAGGACAAAAAGACTTGACTCTAGTTAGCATGACAAATTCACGACCTGATTATAAGGTAAAAGAAAAAACTTATGGAGGTCAACTCTTATAAGTAAACTAAATAAAAATGGAAAATAGGAAAAAATCAATTAAAAAATGTTAAAGAAAAAAAACCTGAGTCAACCCGAGTTAACTCGACTAATACGCGACATGGGACATGAGAACTGATGCAACTCTATTATTCGATAGTTTTATCTATATTTACCTAGTTTTTTATTCATTTTTTATGTATATAATGCCTTGATAATCTTTGTTTTATGTTTTGAAGGCATTTTTGGATATGAGAGTCGAAAAGAAGTAAATTGGAGATAAATTCAGGCCATGCTCCAACCTATGTCGAATATTGGCAGATTTGACCTCTGATTGATGTTTTATCCAGAAATTGAGTTGTGGAAGTTGAAATGAAGTGATTCTACTAGCATTAGAAAGCTAACATCCATAAATATGGCAAGAAAAATAAAAAAGAAAGAGGATGGAAATCGCAGCCTTCAAAAACAAATCTTGTATTCTGCCAGTTTTGACCTTCGTCTATTCCGACTCGAATATCTTGAGTTAGAAAAGTCCATTTGATGAAAACTCAATTTTTTTGGATTCGTAACTCAAAGACCTATCAGCCTACTAAATGGCAGCAGAAAAAGATCTCATATGAGAGAGATATGAGATTTCTAAGACAACCTATAAATTATGTCAGCAGACAGGTTTTGTGAAGTAACAATACAACTTACTTAAATGTAGATTGTTTACTTTGGAAAGTACTATTTTTATATTTTTTTGGGAGAAAACAAACAGATTGGAGGGTTATCGGGATTAGAGTTTCCTATCAGATAAAAAAAAGAGAGAAATAAAAGCAGGTGGCAGACAGAAAGAAGAAGAAAACTCCACCTTTTTCTCCTATACCCAAAATTATGTTCTCATATGTTCTATTCATTAATTTTTCAATAGATAAGCAAGGCTAAATTATTTTTTCTTGGTTGAAAGGATACAGAAACTTTTGAATTTCAAAAACTATGAGATCTATTTTGTCTTTTCTTTTCAGTTTATATGATGAGTATGAATGTTTTTCTATGCTTATTTCCTATCATTGTTTAGTTTGATTATTAGAGCATACTTCAAATTATTATTCTAAACCAATCTACTGCTAAGTTTGCTATCAAAGCTGGAGTTGTGATATTTGAATTTGTGAAGCAACTAAGTTTAATAATTATGACGGATCTATGTTGTTAAACTTAGGGAAAACGTTCAATTAAATTGAATATAGACCGCAGATAGTTATGTTGTCTAGATTTATCAACCTATCTAGTTCTTAAGGCTATCATTGAATTAAATTATAGAACGGACACTGTAGTTGTTTAATGGTTAGGGTTAGTTACACTGCGAATCGGTTAACTAACTAATTTTAAGAAAAGATAGATATTCAAAATACAAATTGACGTATCGTTTTAGTAATCATTTTTTATTTCTGTAGGTGAATGTTAACTTGAGATCAAGGTTTTTCTTTTGAAAAGTTTTGGATTTATTTAATTTAACTTGATTGTTTTCTTCTGTTTACCGTAGCATAGGCTAGATAACCTCAAAACCCCCCCAACTAATTATATAGCATAAAGACCTAAACTAGATCTTTCTTGTGAGATCGACCCCTTTCTTGTACTATACTATCTTATTTGTTTAACTTAGGGTAATTAATTTGTGTGACCGTGAAATCTCAACAAGAACAAGATAACTATGTTTAAAGAGTGAAATTGAAAAAACAATCAATTTAAAAAAAAATTAAAAAAGACCAAAGTCGAATCGGGCTAATTTTCGAAACCCATGACTTCGGTTATGAGACCTAGTTACCTTATAGTAAGCAAACCTGAAAAATCATGAAGTAAAATTCTTAATTATCTAAAATTAAAAAAACAATAACAATAAAAAATAAGGACAAAATCTGATATAAAGATTAAATGAAATAAAACAATAAGGGATGAGATTAAAAAATAAAATAAATCATGAAAAGGATATAAAACAAAAGAAAATAGCAATAAAAAATAAGGATTAAATCTGATATAAAAATAAAATGAAATAAGATAATGAGGGACAAAATTATAAAAACAAATATGATAAAAGGAAGGATGAAATAAAAAAGAAATTTGAATTTAATAAATTATTTCAAATAAAATAAATAGTGATCAAAAGAACATATACCAAATTTAAAGGAAAACAAATTGAAGAGTTGCTTTTAAAAATTACAAGGGCAAGTGCAAAAACTGAGGGGGGAGATAAAAGAAGAAAAATAAAAAATAAAAAACTTCTAAAGCCAAACTGATTGTTTTTTTGCCACATGCATCGTCCTGTGAAGAATGGGTCACCGAGATAAGTCAAATGATGCCCTAGAAGGCTCAAATGACATGAATGTCTCCTTGATTGTGTATTTAAAATAATATTTATATTTACTAAAATGTCAAATTATCTCTTTTTCAATTTGATAATTATATATAAAAAAGATAAAAACAAGGAAAAAAGACAAAAAAAAAAAAAACCTTTGCACATCAATTTATTGATTTTCTATATTAAGGTAAGTATGTCATTTTAATGCGCTAAAAAAATAGAAAAGAATGAGCCCTAGCTATTAGTTTAGTGTTTTTTTTTTATTTTGTTTTTAAGGATAATAAAGTAATTTTACTATACTAAAAAAATAAAAAGACCAAACTAACCTAATTAATTTGGTAATGATAATTGGATCATTTGGAAAAAAAAAATGACTTTATCCTCATCAACAAAGCCATTGTTTTTTTTATAGAAGAAAAAAAAATATGAATCCATTGTTCCATTTCACAATGTTAAGTGTCTTGAAGCACAATGTTTTTTTAAGCTCTTTTAGTTTTTTGGATAATGACTGGCAATATAGGTAAAACAACTGATGATGAACTTTTAATAAAATTAAACTTTAAAAATGAATTTATTGATTTAAAAAAATTATCATATAATTTAGAGATAATTAGTTTGTATGCTGAGCTTTACATTGCGGAGGCCTAAAATTTTTAATTTTTAAAACGTGAAAAAATATTTAGGTATAAGGAAATTCTTTGGGATTATTTATTTTTGCAAACAAAAAGTTTTTAAATGGAATCATGTTTTCTATATAAAAAAAAACATTTTATGATTATGTTATTTTATGTGTAATTGAAAGCTAAAAAAATCACAAATATGATAAAATCATGTTCAAATTCTATTGCAATATTAAAAAAAAAATTTCAATAGAATTTTCATGAACAATTTATTATTAATACTATTATTTTTATATCATATACATAAAAATTAAAACAATATTATTAAAATTCAATAAAAACTTATAATAATATTTTAAAATCATAAAAAAATGAAGCGAATCTGGTAAATTTTTTATCGAAGTGCCATAAAAAAAAAGTTAGGCGTAGCTCTTGACCCACAATAAAAGGTCACGGGCATAAGGGCCTCAAGGCCAGGCTAGGCTTGCATGCCTAGAGCAAAGCTTATGTGTTGGCCCTGCTTTATTTTTTTTAATTATGTTATGTACCCTTTATATTTGTTTATAGAAAAAAGTGATAAACAACCTATCATTTATCATAATTGAGAAAATATTTGCACCCACCAGTGTGCTTGAACCCGCAACATCAGTAGCCCCATGCATGCGAACTAACTAAGCTATATACATTTAAGTGCTTCACTATTTATATGAGTAGTAAAGCACCATAAGATAAGAAACTCTAGTTCTTTTAGAATGTAGATATAATTTATCTTTCAAAAATGAACTTATATTTTTTTTTCCACAACCTTTTTTCAACACACACATTTATACTCTAAAAGTTTTTTTTTAATTATAAATAGGCCTTAAACCTCCTAAAGTCTAACTGTAATAACATATTATTTCTCACATTTAAGAACTTATACTTTATATATCATCTCCTTATTATCTTGACATTGCCAACAAAACATCCAAAAACGATGTCATTACATCTTAATGATATGTTTTGGTTTTTTACTAGGAATTCTAAATTTTATTTGATAAAAATACTTTAAAATTTACATCTCAATGACTTCATTTCAATAATTAAACCTACATGAAAATAATCATTGGAATATACGTCTTGGTCCTAAAAACAAATAAGAGATGATTTTCTTGAAAAATGATTTTCAATAAATATTCAATCATTGGTCAAGTTTGTAAAGGTCATGATAATAATTTTGCACAAAGGGTTTATGATGGTTAATAAAAAAGATGAGTAAAGATGATCGAGTGGGGCAATTTTGTTGCATAAAATTCATTGCAGTAATAAAAAAAACTATATCACAAGCTAAGAGTAAGTGGGGTAATAGCTTTATTGTGGCAATAATAATAATAAAATAAGTAGTGAAAAGATAACATTGAAATTGATGGTTTTGTAAAAACCCCTCATTTAAAGGTCATCACACGAACGTCATAACCCAAAATGGGGTTATGTTTTCTGCACACTCAAACTCCAAGTTGGGCTATGATACATTCGCGCCCAACTCCAAGTCGGGTCATGACGTCTCTGTGCCCAACTCCTTTTGGGTTTAGTCTAAAGCTGAACCCAACCACACTTGGATTTAGCATACAAGCTAAACCCATATACACATGGATTCAACATACAACTGAACCCAACCACACTTGGGTTCAACATACGAGTTGAACCCAAATACACCTGGGTTTAGTGTCAATTGAACCCAACTCCTCTTGGGTTCAGCTGTAAGCTTTACAGCTGAACCCAACCACACTTAGGTTCCACATACAAGCTAAACCCAAATATACGTAGGTTCAACGCATAGCTGAACCCAACTCCTCTTGGGTTTTGTATGCAAGCTGAACCCAAATATACGTAGGTTCAACGCATAGCTGAACCCAACTCCTCTTGGGTTCAACCTACAGCTGAACCCAACAACACATGGGTTCAGCGTACAGCTGAACCCATCTCTTCTTGGGTTCAGCCTATAGCCGAACCCAACTCCTCTTGGGTTTAGCGTGCAAGTTGAACCCACATGCACCTAGGTTCAGCGTATAGCGAAAAAGTAACCTCACTCTGGGCATGGGCTAGTGATTATGATACTCATCACATCCTATTAATTACAAACAAACAATCCATGCTTCTATTAATAAGATGCGATGGCACAAATAGTAGAATAATATTATTTTACTATTACGAGATTACATCTCTACCCCTCACATGTCTTATGAAGTAACCTTATGCTCTTAGACAAAAACAAATTCCTTCTTTTCTTCCTTTACATCTACATCTTCTTCTCCTTCTTCTTCTTCTTCTTCTTCTTTTTCTTCTTCTTCTTCTTCTTCTTCTTCTTCTTCTTCTTTATCTTTATAAAAGCTCATTAATGTCTTTCTATCATACCAAATACCTCGTACTGACTTGATCTTTGAAGGGTCCCCCAACAACACCCCCTAGGGGTCTCTAAGGTATTATATGTAGGTATTCATTCAAGAGAAGATTTACAACCCCTGAAGGTATCCATTAAAGAGGAGGTCGATATTGTCTAAAAGTGAAGGTCGTAGAATACACTGTGTATGATCTACAAGGGTCTTTAGGAATAATTCCTTCTAGAATTTTCCCTGTGATTTTTGTAGCCTCATCAGTTGGCGTTGTCTATGAGAACCTCTTACAAAAAGCTATTTACTTCTCCAATAAAAAACTAAGCTTCGATGTAATGTTTCATCCAGTACACCAATATGACAGATCCATACACACCAGGGCATCTGACAGATGCTAACATTGCCACTGGTACATCCACCTAACCTTAAATTGAGAAGATGGCTAAGCAAATACGTTTACTCTCTAAAGAAGTCATCAAATTAAAAGGACAGATCCCTGTTCATCCTCAACCAGCTCACGATGTCCTAGCATACATCTTACCACCTCAGCCACAAAAGACGTCTATCACCCGGAGACGCCTCTGTTATGCAGAGGGATATGGATAGAACAAGGAAGAACCTCCAAGACATCGTTCTCGTAGTCCAACCCGAGAAAGTTCACACCATCCCACGGTACTAGTGTGAGGTGAACATTCTTGTAGGACCTATAGTAGCTACCGTGGGAGAGAAAGAAGTCATCAATCCCGCTATCCCATGCTAGATTCCTCAAGTTCGTCTGACTCATACCAAAAACAACCTAGAAGAAGGGCTGAGGAGGACTCACAACATCACCATCTTGTCCACCAATATCAGGTGAAAGGCTCCCCCTATCTAGGAGAGTCCTCGAAGCCAAAGTCCCAAAAGAGTATCTATTCGCAAAGATGAACCTGGATAACTATGATGGACTTATAGACCCCGAGAGCATATCCAGAATGTAAGGGGGAGCCTTGAGCTGGTCATCCATGACAATGATGTGATGTTTAAGAGCCCACTACTTTCAGAGGGAATGTGAAGACATGGTATAATAACCTGAAGTTAGGATTTATCCTGAGCTTCTAGGATCTGTGTGCTAAGCTAGTAGAACGTTTCAGCACTAGCATTCCCGTGAAGAAAAGCTCCATAAAACTATTTGGGGTTACCCAAGGTAAGAAGAAGTCTACCTGAGCATATATGAAGAGATTTAATGAAGAAATGCTTCAGGTAGAGGACCTGTTGGAACCCATAACATATAAAGCTTTTATCAAAGGGGTAAAAAGTGAAGAGTTGTGGAAACAACTCCACCCTCTATAAGACAGAACTCTCCTAAGAGTCAAGTAGATGATCCAGAGCCATATACGAGTAGAGAAAGCTCTGGCTGCTCGTAGAAGCTTCTCTCAGCTCCATAGAGAAAAGGTCAGAGCTAAACCCCAACAAGAATCATTCCCCTATCAAACAACAAGATATAAAAAAGAAAGGGCCCTCTAAGGAACATCCTAGTAGGCCCGAAAGGGTTTACACTCCTGTAAACACCAGTTACATGAAGATTTACATGACCTTAAGGGGTCAAAACCTACATTAGTATCCTCCTCTCTTAAAGCCTAATCCCAGCCTCAAGTTCTCCAAGAAGTATTGTCAGTTCTATAGAGAGAAAGGACACGACACTGAGGACTGTTATACTCTCAAGAAAGAAGTTGAGAGACTTCTAACACAGGAAAACCTCAGACAATTCCTGAAAAAGGATCCACCTCTAGAAGTGGAAAGAGGTGAAGTAGGCAACAAAGACCAGCACTCCTAGAGGCCCTTGTTATATTGGGGGGCTTATTAACCAGTGTAAATGGTAAAAGTAATAAGAGGATAAGGCTGGAAGACCAAGTTCTAGTTACAATGGGCCAAGAAAGTTCTTGGTATGAACCTTTCACCTTCACCCCTACTGATGGACAAGGGGTTAAACACTCACATGAGGACGCCTTGGTGATTCCCACAATAATGAAGGGTCATAGGGTCCACAGTATCCTAGTGGATGACGGTAGCTTGGTAAACATCCTATCAGCAGAGATCATGACCAAGATGGGCATAAACGCCTTTAAAATGACTCTAGTGCCAACACACCTCATCGGGATATAAGGATCAACAATGCTCGTGAAGGGGGAAGTGGGGTTGACTGTCACTATGGGGACTACACCTCATTGTGTGACTCTCCAACAGACCTTCATGGTCATTGATACCCATCTCCCATATAATACCATCATCGGGAGGCCATTGCTCTACCAGATCAGTGTAGTGGTCAGCACCAAATATCTAACCATGAAGTTCCCAACTGTTAAAGGGGTAGCTGCTGTGAAAGGGAACCAGGAAGCCTCAAGAGAGTATGCAAACACATGTCTGAAGGGTAAGAATTCCCTACTAGTTAATCACCAAGAAACCTACGGTGAGAAGCTAGAGGTCAGAACAAAGGCAGTTGAAGAACTAGTTGAAGTCTGTTTGGGTCCTATAGAGAAATAAGTCATAAGAATGGGTTACACCCTGACAGTCATCAGAAGCATGCTCTCACAGAGCTACAAGTGTCATAGAGAAGCAACTTTGCTTTCCATTTAGAGGACATACTAAGGATCAACCCTGAGGTAGCCTCACATTGGCTGAGTATAGACCCTAGCTTCCCTCCAGTACGATAAAAGAAGAGAAGTGTAAGGGAGGACGGACAGAAGACCATCTCTAAGGAGGTGGATAAACTCATATCAGTAGGATTCATACGAGAGGTGACATACCTCGAATCGCTCGCCAATATTGTGATGGTGAAGAAGGCCAACAACAAATGACGAATGTGTGTGGGAATGTGTATGGACTTCACAGACTTGAACAAGGCCTGCCCGAAGGATAGCTCCCCAAGATAGATAAATTGGTGGATTCAACAGCGGGGTATGAGTTTCTTAGTTCATTGGATGCATAATGGACAAAGTGTTTAAACATCAGTTAGGTAGGATCATAGAAGTTTATATAGATGACATGTTAGTGAAAAGCATAACTTTTGAACAACATCTACAAGACCTCAGAGAAGTCTTCCAAGTACTGAAAAGCCACAATATGAAGCTAAACCCCTCCAAGTGTGTGTTTGCCATCCGGGGGGGAAGTTCTTGGGTTTTCTAGTCAACAATAAAGAGATTGAGCCCAACCCATAAAACATTCAGGCGTTGTTGAGCATGACTCCTCCCAAGAGAGTGAAAGTGGTACAACGCCTCACAGGAAGACTAACAACTTTGAACAGATTTATAGTCAAATTAGGGGAACGAAGCTTGCTATTTTTTAAAATTCTGAGGAACACCCCCAACTTCCAGTAGACACCCAAATGCCAAAAATCCTTTGAATAGCTAAAGGCCTACCTTTCCTCTCTTGATGTCCTTTCTCAGCCCAGCGAGGGAGAAACTCTGTTCTTGTATCTTGAGGTAGCAGACCGGGCTGTCAGTGTAGTGCTAGTCAGAGAAGAAGAAGGAATACAACATCTAGTCTACTATGCAGGCAAGACACTTCTAGATGCAGAAACTCGTTACTTAAGAGTAGAAAAAAAATGCCCCAACACTGGTGACAACCTCTAAAAAGCTAATGGCTTACTTCAAAGCACACCAAGTGGTAGTGTTGACGGACCAGCCTCTAAGACAGATCCTTCACAAATCGGACATGTCAGGACGATTGGTGAAATGAGCAATATAATTGGGAGTGGTTAAAGTACAAACTAAGACTTGTAATCAAAGGGTAAGTCCTAACTGACTTCATAGTGAAGTGCAGATTTGAAGAGGTTGTCATAGAGAATCCTCCCCCTAATCCAAAGTTGGTAGAACCCGAGTCACTATAGCAGACCTCTCTTCAGTGTTGGCAACTCCATGTGGACGACAGTTCTACACAGGAAAGAAATGGGACAGGGATTCTCCTTACTAGCCTGGAAAGGCAGATCTACCAGTATGGGCTCAGGTTTGGGTTTCCAGCTACCAACAATGTAGCCGAGTATGAAGCTCTGATGGCAGGCTTAAGACTGGCAGAAGCTTTGAAAATATACCTCCTACAAGTGCATATCAACTCTCAGCTGATTGTGGGATAGTACTAGGGGACAAATAAAGCCAGGGATTCAACCTTAGTCAAATATTTTAAGAAGGCTAAAGCCATGTTGACTTAGAAGGACAGAGTGATCAGCATCACCAGTGTGCCTCAGAAAGACAATGCACAAACAAATTTCCTCTCTAAGTTAGCCAGTGTTAACCCAGCCGACCCCCCCCATTGATGTCTGGATTGAGGTCTTGGATCAGCCCAGTGTAGGATAGAAAGATGTCATAATACTCCCGGTTATGGGAGATGAGGATTGGAGAGCACCAATCAAGGAATATTTACTCACAGGGAGCTTGCCTTTGGACAAAATGGAAGTTGTTAAGCAAACCAAGAGAGCCTCAAGGTACTACTTGATTGACAGGGTCTTGTATCGATGATCCACATCATCACCACTCCTCAAGTGCTTGTCTTCAGAAGAAATCACTTATGTTTTGAGGGAGATGCATGGTGGAGTCTGTGGATTGCACACATGATTTAGAGCCTGGCTACTCAGACCATAAGAGTAGGCTTTTATTGGCCTTCCATACTCTAAGACTCCAAAGACCTAGTAAAGAAGTGTGATAAGTGTCAAGAGATTTACCCCAGTGCCAAGGTAGCCATCAGCGGAGATGACAATGATTACTTCTCCTTGGCCTTTCTGCTAGTGGGGAATGGATATTCTAGGACCCTTCCCTAAAGCAATAGGGAAAAGACAGTTTGTTACTATTTCACTAAGTAGGTGGAAGCTGAAGCACAAACAGATATCACAGCCAACAAGGTGATCTCTTTTTTATGGAAAACATAATTTGCTAATTTGGGATACCTAAGATGTTGATCACCGATAATGGAACCCAATTCGACAACCAGAAGATTAGAGAGCAGTGTGAAAGACTGTAGATTGATCACAGGTTCTTTTTAATATCACACCCCAGACAAATAGGGAAGCTAAACTTACCAACAGGGTCCTACTCAATGGGCTGAAGAAAAAGATAAAAGAGGCTATGTCAGAATGGACAGAGCTCTTGAATGAAATTTTATGGGCATATAGAACAACAACAAAGACCTTAATAGGGGAAATCCTTTTCCTCCTCACATATGGAACTGAAGCCATAATTCCAATAGAGATTGGATGTCTAAGCGCTAGAGTATTGCACTTCTCTCCTCAAAACAATAAGCAAGGACTCATATTCAATCTAGAGTTACTGGAAGAGCCCATACTCATAGCTGCAATAAGGAATGAAGCCTGCAAACACAAGGCTACTCAATACTACAACACTAGAGTAAAAAAAACAGAACCTTCAAATGATGAGACTTGGTACTGAGGAAGCTAGAAGCCACGGGTAACAAAGAAAGTAAAGGAAAGCTAGCTCCAAAGTGGGTTGGTCCCTTCAAAGTGACACAGGTGATCAGAGCTAACACCTATCACTTAAAGGATCTACAAGGCTCTAACCTTCTTCATGCGTGGCATTTAGACCACCTTAAGTTGTATTATTGTTGAATTCATCAATACAGAATGCATATTTTATTATTTATGTTCTTACTTAATCTGCATTCCTTTCTTAGGACTACTTTCCTACAGATCCAATCGGGGTTACACACTCCTGTGGCATTCAGGGCCCACTTCTCCAAGATGGTAATGAAGTCTTAAGTGAGCATCAACCTCTACTGTCACCAATCAGGGTTACACACCCTTGTGGTGTCTGGGACCCACTTCTCTAGGGCAGTAGTAGAGGATCAATGCTTCACTTTTCAGGGTGACTTTTAATGCCCCCTCCCTTCCTTTTGTCTAGCCTTTTCAGTTGGAAGTAAGAACACTGGAACGATCTTATCAGGTTCATGATGTTTGTCCAAACGGGTTACATACCTATGTTTACAGTTTGGGACCCACATCTCTCCTGGATAGTACGGGGCCAATCACTGTGGCATTCAAGAGTGTTGGGGCAAGCTTATCAGGCTCACCTCGTTTATCCAACTCGGGTTACACACCTTGTATGTGGTCTGGGACCCACATCTCTCTTGGATAGCATGGGGTCCAGCCTCTACAACATCAAGAAGTGCTGGAACCAGCCCTCCTACAACAACGCCTCTTACTGGTTCAAACAGGGTTACAAACCCTTGTGGTGTTCGGGACCCACTTCTCCAGGACATAAGTAAGTGTCCAATGCTCCTCTAAGATGGATGATGGAACCAATCTTTCCACGATAATACCTCTTACTGATTCAAATTGGGTTACATACCCTGTGGCGTATGGGACCCACTTCTCTAGGACAGTATAGTCTTAGGAGCTCTTAGCTCACTAGGAGAGCCCATATCAGCATCCTCAACTTCCAAAGGTCTAGACTGAAAAACCTCCTCATGAGACCCTGTAGGAGTATCCACTACTGCTCTGGCTGGGCAAGACCCTGTAGGAGTATCCACTACTGCTCTGGCTGGGCAAGACCCTGCGGTTGTCTTCCTTTTCTTTGACATCCTGATAAGGATTACAACTCAACTAAGGTTAGTCAAAAACTTCTTTTAGTCTTAAGTCTCCCTATGTTTCCAAAACGAGCAGACTTGGAAGGCTACTAATGGGTCATGGTTTTTAAAAAACCCCTCATTTAAAGGCCATCACATGAAAGTCATAACCCAAAATAGGGTTATGTTTTCTGCGCGCCCATGATCCAAGTTTGGCTATAACGCGTCCACACCCAACTCCAAGTCTCTTTTTGGGTTTAGCCTGCAGCTGAACCCAACCACACCTGGGTTCAGCATACAAGCTGAACCCAAATACACTTAGGTTCACCATACAGCTGAACCCAAATACACCTGGATTTAGCATACGAGCTGAACCCAACCACACTTGGGTTCAGTGTACGAGCTGAATTCAACAACACTAGGGTTCAGCGTACAGCTAAACCCAACCACATAAGTGTTCAGCATAGGAGCTGAACCCAAATACACCTGGGTTCAATCTACAGTTGAACCTAACTCCTCTTAGGGGCTGAACCCAACAACACCTAGGTTTAGTGTACAACTGAACCCGTCTCTTCTTGGGTTCAACCTATAGCTGAACCTAACTATACTTGGGTTCAATGTACAAGCTGAACCTAGATAACCTGGGTTCAGCGTACAGCTAAACCCAACTCCTCATAAGTTCAGCCTACATCTCAACCCAAATACACCTAGGTTTAGTGTATAGCTGAACTCAACTCTTCTTGGGTTCAGGCTATAACAGAACCCATCTCCTCTTGAGTTCAACGTGCAAGTTTAACCCACATACACCTGAGTTCAACGTATAGCTAAAAGTAACCCCACTCGATAAGTCTCCCCTACTTTGAGCCTGGGCTAGTGATTATGATACCTATCAGATCCTATTAATTATGAACAAGCAGTTCATGCTTATATTAATAAGATGTGATGGCATGAATAGTAGAATAATATTATTTTACTATTACAAAATTACATCTCTACCCCTCACATGTCATATGAAGCAACTCAAGACAAGTAATATAGAAGCAAAACCTTGTGCTCTTAGACAAAAACACATTCCTTCTCTTTTTCCCTTACATCTACATCTTTTTCTTGTTTATGTTTATAAAAGCTCATTAATACCTTCATTAATTTCTTTCTATCATACCAAATACCTTGCACTGATTTGATTTTCGGAGGGTCCCCCAAAAACACCCCCTAGGGGTCTCTAAAGGACTTTATGCAGGTATTCGTTTAAAAGAAGATTTACAACCCCTGAAGGTATCCATTAAAGAGGAGGTTGATACTGTCTGAAAACAAGGTCGTAGAACATACTATGAATGATCTACAAGGATCTTTAGGAATAACTCCTTCCAGAATATTCCTTGTGATTTTTGTAACTTCATCAAAAATATATACTTGAGGGCAATGGAAAGTAGAGTCAATATAAGCCAATATAAGATGATGAACAATAACCTCACTAATTTAAAATTTCTTCATATTGTTATTATTAATGAAGCTAATAGACTCGTTCAACCCTAGGAAAAGCTTGATAATCATCAAATGTATGTTAAATTAATGAACTTTTTGTAATATTTTTTCTTGTTTTGAATGAAGGAAAGTTTTAGCTTTTTTCTTTCAAAATGTAAAAGCTAATATGATTAATTATGAAATTCTATAAATAAATGCATGATGGTCCAAAGTCATCACACAATTTATTATTAATTATATAAGTATTTCAATTGAAGCCATCTCTCTCTCATAAATGTTTGGAATTTGACTTAAAGGTCAATCTCAATCTTTGATGTTATCAATTCATCATAGAATTTGGAACACTTATATAGTCATCATGAAAGTCAAAATTACATCAATACATAGATCATACAAAACCCCCCTCTTCAGAAGAACATAAGATTCATTTATGAGATGTGCTATTCTTTAATGGGAATAATTCCTTATAAAATCCAGGACATATAAAATGGTTATAGTGGGAAATAAGCTCATAATAAGACATGTCGCAATTGGAAGATTCAACTATAAACCTCTTACAAAGATCTACTTCATACTTGATTCTGTTTTAGATATTATTTTGATGTACGTTTGTGTTTATACGTGTCATTTTCTGAGATTTTTACAAGGAAAAGAAACACAAGTAGCATTTTGAAAAGCTAAATTTTACTTGAGAATCTACATTAGACAAAGCCATGGAAGATAAAGAAAGAAATTGGTCAAAATAGAATTGCTAAGATGAGATCACCTCCTTAAGAAATGAAATGGCTCGGTTAATTGACTTGCTTGAATAGACTTTTAATCCAAATACCTTGAAAGAAGATCCCCAAATATTGGAACTGTTACATCACAATTTAATACCATAATGCCTTTCTTTTGCTCTCTTTTATCAGTTAAAGCAACATCGCATGCAATTCCTTCTCTTTATCATCGTATATTTCCTTATCAAAAGGGAATTTCAAATGCCCATAGGTTCATGCTATTATATCACAAAATACAATGTGAACCATCCATCTGACATTAATGAAACTTTGAAAAGAAAGGAAACTAAAATAGATGGATAATATGAGATTCAAAGTTAGAAGAATTTCAAGTATCAAGTTTAAAAATTGATAAGCTTTGGACATACTGCAATGACATGGATGCATATCATATGATCATAAATCCTTTATCAACATAGTGAATGACCAATTAAAAATGATAGAAAAAACACGATGTATGTTTTTTTAAACAAACAATGTTTGATGAAGGAAGTTGATGTGAAAATAGTAAGAATGGTCAGGAGTCAAGCTACTTTTATGAATGAAAATTGTAAATAAGATCATTTTATCTTTTCATTGAATTATCAAAGCTTTTTTTATATTTTCTTATCATAATATTTTGTGACTAAATCATGTCTTTTGATGAAGTTTGCTTTCTTTTTATATTTTATAGTTGTTTTAAAATCAAAAGTGTTTATTTAAAAGTAAACTCTAACATTTTTATATTCATCCATGATTTGATAAATATAATAATAAATCCATTCAAAGATTTTTAAAATTGGTTGAATTCTAAAACATGTCATTTAGATGCTAAGAGGCAATCCTTTTTTTTTTAATCACAAATAACTGTCTCCACTCCCAATAAACCTTAAAATAGAAAGTCATGTATGATACAGTTGCATTCAAAATAAAAACCAAATGATTTAATATCCGAAAATTGATAAATAGTATGTATTCAGGTCATTATACCACCCATCCTACCATTTTTCTCCTTATAGATTGATCATTATTTTTAAATGAAGCTAGCATTATCAATATAAGAAGATTTGGATTTGAGATGAAGAAATTTTATATTTGATATCTCTTTCATAAATAAATTTTATCCATTGCTATCCCACTTTAAACCTTTATATTTTTCTTAGATAAAAACCTAGACTAGGACCACTCCTTGCATTGAAAGAGTTTTAAAAGTTTTTAGATAATCAATGAAATTCTCTAAATAAAAAAAAGTAAGAAAGAATAAGAAAAATGAAAGTGGTATAAAAAAGAGCAAGAGAATGACTATGTGAAAAGTAAAGATGATTAGAGACAAAAAAAAATAGTTATCCAAAACATCCCTAATGATGGAGCATAGTCTAAAGTTAGATATAAAATGTTAATGGCAAAGCATGAAACAAAATTTGGAGAATGAGTTTAAGGTAAAAAAAACCTAAAAGATCTTTTATCCATGAATAAGTGATCTTATGTCTTCTTATTCTTAAACATTTTTAGAGCCTTATTAGTTAGGTGGCTCGTGCTATGCCGCGGACCAACTTTTTTTTATCATATAAAAATATCAAAAAAAGTAAACATTTCTTAAAAAATAAAAAATAAAAAATATATATAATATTTAGGTAATTGACTTGAATGAGTTTAATAAACTAGGTTAATTTATTAATATTATTACAAAATAAGTTATTAACAATAAATAAAGCGGAAAAAAACAATTATTCAATGTAAAAGATGAACGCTTGCAATATTATGAAAATATATCTTCGCAGTATTCCCAAAACATCTCAATGATTTTATTCGTTAACAAAATAAAAATTAAATGAGAATAGGATAATTGCATAGAAAGAAAGATAAAAAAAATATGAATCTAAAAAAAAGACAAAAAAATCAATTACTATTAACTTTTTAAACTATGACCCGAGTAATAAGACCAAAAGCACTATACATGAAACATTTGTGAGGTTAAAATCACAAAAAGAAACACAAAAAACAAAAAAAAATACAATAAAAATAATTAGTGTTAAAATTATAATAAAAAATAAATCAAAAGGCAACAATAAATTTTAAATTTGAGAGTTAAATTGAAAAGAATAAATTTGGATTGAATGGTGAAACTAAAAACAATGAAACTTTCATAAAAGGTTCAAGGAAATTTTTTAAAAAAAATCATAAGAATACACATAAAATCATATACATCAAAACATAATAAAAAAAATGAATATACAGAATTCTTCAAGGTGTTTTTTTACACTAAAAAAATCTCTTAGATGTAAATTGAAAAACTTATGCACGCATCTAATTAAACAAATCAATAACAATTGTGTAAAGCAATGAGAAAAACAATTAATCAACAATAAACAAAAATGAAATTGAGAAAACCAAGAGAACAATGAAGATTAAGATACCTAACATCATAATACGGATAGTTTATCTGGTTATATTTAATGAATTCCTCTATCAAAATTAATTTCTAATAGAAAAACGCATAAAATTTGTAATAGAAATCAACACACATATAATTTTTTTTGCATAATAATTTTAAAAAAAAATGCAATGCTGCACATATGAAAAATCTTATAAAAAAATCGATATTAAAAAAACAAATTTAATCTACATAAAATTTAAAAAAAAATCACAAATGAAACATACAAACCTCTTTAAAAATTAAACACACGTAATATCATTTAAAAATAATCACAATTTAATTCAAGCATAAATCCAAAATTTATTTGAAAAAAATACACAAATAATGCATTATTTAAAAAAAACTGGAATTTTTTTAAAAGAATATTAATAAAAAAAAGAATTAGGCTATACGTTGTTGATCTTGATAATCCAGGCCCTGTGCCTGGCCCAACAAACCAACAATCCGTGAACGGGCTTACAAGGCCAGGCCCAATCATCAGCCTTTATTTTTAAAAAATGTTTATTAGGGTGGACAACGCGGCATCTACCCTAAGTATATCAAAAACAAATTACGCGTCGCCTGCGCAACCAAGAATCCAGTCATGGTGATAGCTAGAAAAACAGGTTTTTTAACCCAAAAACCCCTTTTCAACCTATTTTTTACCCAAAACACCTAGAAAACACTTTAGAGGCCTTGTTAAACCAATCCATGGCCACCAAAAACCTAATAAACCTCCCAAAACCTGAAATCTACCCAAAACAAAGATTCTTCCCGAGCTCAGATCTATTTTTTAAGGTATATCTTGAATTATTTTGAGTTTTTTTTTTGTTTTTTTAATTGATTATTATTATTATTATTATTATTATTATTATTATTATTATTGGGTTGGGCCGATATGGGCCCCACAGATCGGGCCATTTCGGGTCCAACCCAAACTCGGGGGGAAATTATTCCCCCCCCCCGACGCCCTACATGCAAAATGATAATTCGTTTTGCATGCAGGATGGTGGCAATGAGGGACGAAGCAGAAGAAGAAGCGAGGAGGGGTTACCTGGCGCGGGGAGCTGTTGGTGGCCTAGTCGTGGAGCTGGTGGAGAGGATGGTGGTCAAGCCGATGATGGGTCGTTGCAGGAGGAAGAATGAGAAGTTCACAAAAGGAGAGAAGAGAGAGAGAGGTGGTGCACTCACCACATGAGGTGGTTGGGCAGTTGTTTGTTGTGGAGATGATGGTGGTCAAGCTAGCGGTGAGAGTGCCAATGGCTGAAGGCCACGGTGAAGACAGAGAAAGGAGAGAAAAGTTTGATTGGCAACAGAAATGGTGGGAGACTGATTTTTTATCAACTTTGGACTTGATTTTCTCTTCCCTTAGACTATGAAATCCACCCCTATTTATAAGGGGTGGAAGAGGGATGTTTCATCTTTACTGGTGCTAAATCTTGGCTCTTGATTCAACCTGGAAGGATCCTAACCAGGCTCAAAGTATAAATCATGGGCTGTCAAATTTGTGTTAAGAAAAGAGCTAGTTGAATTGGGCATTTTGGGGCAGTGCCACAACCACTATAGTGTCCATCAACTAGAACAGATCACACTAATGCGTAGTTAGGTGTCAAATGAACATTTTATGTAAGTTTTGCCCAATTTGATGGAGAGATGAAGTATAAAACGTCTTGGGAATGAGGCCACTTAATTAGCCTCTCTAGAGAAGAAGATGAACTGTCAACCCCAAAATAGCGCCGTTTTGGCATAGTGCATTATAGTCCTTTGATTTTTTATATCTCAATTAAACCCCTGATTAGCTTCAAACTTTTAATTTTGCTCGTGACGAGCTTCAATTTCAGCCCCGAATTTCAGCGCCTTTTTCATTTTGGTCTTTGGTCTTTGATTTATGCAATTTGACCATTAATTGACCATTAAACTTTCAATTCTCTTCAATTTCACCCATGATTTCAATCAATTGCGTCCCCAGAGTTCGACGCCTTTTTTAAAATGGTCTTTGATTGTGAATTTCTTCAATTTAACCCAAAATATTGATTTTCTTGCAATTTTAACCCTGATTTTAATTAATTGACTTGGTAAAAAATAAATTTGGTCTTCTAAAATCCCAATCTTCTCAATTAAGCCCAAAATGGGCTCCTAAACTTAATATTTCACCAATTAAGCTCATAATAAAATTAATTTGACTCATTTAAAGTATAATTAAGTCCTTATATCTAATTAAATCATTCAATTGAACCCAAATTAATTCTTAAACATAATTAAACTTAAATTGGCCTTTTAAAAATCTAATTATACCCTTAGGCTTTATTTATATGCAAATTCGTCCAATAATCATGTAAATTAACCTTCAATTTGCATTGTCTCTCTAGTTTTGGTTAAAATAGGATACAATTAGGCTCCCAATTCTATTCAAAATTGTAGCTTGATTTTTTTCATTATGAAATCCTCTCAGCTTACTTTTGCCAAAATGTCAGTCTTTATTTTATTTTTTGATTTTTTTTTAGAAAGAAAAAAGATGAATTTGAGGAATAACTCATGTATGGGTTATGACAATTGTCCATCTCTTTACAATGTTTACGATAGAAAGTCGAGTGATAGACTTTAGATAGTAAGCTTTGTAAAGAAAAAAAAAAGGAATGAGAGTCAATAGATTCACTCAAAGAAGAAGGGATAAAGTTAGAAAGCATATTATCCAAAGGATAAGGGCTAGAAAGCTCACTTAAAAGAAAATGAGATAGGGTTTGTAAAGAAAAAGATGGTCTTTTTGAGAGACCTTTTGAAGTGGTTAGGTAGACAATCTGCCTCTTGGTAGAATTTTAAAAATTTTGAAATGGTCATATTATCGTGAGCGATCTGCTCAGGTGAAAAATGCAAAGGTTTTTTTTTTTTTCTAAAGTGGTCTCATTATAATGGGTGACCTACCTAGGTGGAAAAATGCAATGATTTTTTTGAGTGGTGAAAAATATGAAGATTTTTCAAAATGGTCTGATTTTATAGGCGACCTGCCCAGGTATAAAATGAAAGATTTTCAAAATGGTGAAAAATATGAAGGTTTTTCAAAGTGGTTTTATTATAATGGGCAACTTGCCCAGGAGAAAATTTTTCATAATGGTCTTATTATAATTGATGAATTGTCCAGGTGAAAAATGCAAAAACTTTTAAGTGATGAAAAATGCGAATGATTTTACAAAGTGGTTTTATTGTAATGCATGACTTGCCCAGGTGAAAAATGCAAAGATTTTTTAAAGTGATGAAAAATGCGAATAATTTTTTCAAATTGGTGAAAAGAAATATAACTTACCTGGCAAAAGGATTTGGTCAGAGATGCCTTGAAGGGACGACAGGATAGGGCTCGAATACGTATTATCTAGGAGATGAGAGCTCAAAGGAGCACATAAAAGAAAAGGAGATATGGCTTAAAGGCGCATTATCTAAGAGATGAGAGCTTAAAGGTACGCCTAAAAGAAAAAGATAGGGTTTGAAGAAGCACTATTTAAGATATAGGAGCTCAAAGGTGCACTCAAGAAGAGATATGATATAGAGATAGGGATGGCGCACTATCTAAGAAGCTAGGGCTCAAAGACGTGCTCGTAAGGAGGTAGGTATAAGAAACACAATATTTAGGAATGAGGGTTCAAGGACGTACTCA
>Ga0325410_1001152_pt1 | contig 29008 bp, 22 predicted proteins | sample PopdelMetagenome_16_FD_206182 | JGI IMG/M metagenome (GOLD analysis project Ga0325410, IMG submission 206182) | Populus deltoides microbial communities from Bellville, Georgia, United States - Xylem-PdIQD-R3 | ecosystem: Host-associated > Plants > Phyllosphere > Stem > Wood/Secondary xylem...
AATGATGTATGAAGATATATGTCGATTTTGTATTTCTGAGTCAGAAACTACAACTTACATCCTTTTTCGTTGTTTGGTGTCTTGGAAATTTTGGAATAAAATAGTTAGTTGGTAGGGTGTTTCATGATGCATACCCCTTACCTTGGATGATTTGTTTCATCAATGGCAAAGATTGATTAAAGAAAAGTTTAAGCAAAAAGTTTGGCAAGGACTATTCTATGGAATAATTTAGATTTTCTAGCATATACACTAGCTAGGGACAAATTCATATTTGATGTAATTATACTGGATTGAGAATATATATGTGTGTGTGTGTGTGTGTGTGTGTGTGTATTTTCACAATTCTGTATCTTGGATTCATTCTTAGCTTAATATAATTTTTCGGTATTCATAAAAAAGAAGAAGATTATGAGATAACAAGAAACAAACCTTTCAATTGCATTGGTATAATGTTGTATTTCTTCAAAAGATGCATACGCATCATATGTATCATCTACCAGTGATACAAATTTTATATATTTCGTGACCACCATCCGCGAGAAAGCATATTGAGGCTCGAAATGGATTCCATATGCCCAGAAATAGACCTCTACAATTCTATCTCTTGCATAAGGAAACTCCTCAGCAAAATTTAAGTCATTCCACCACCTAAAATGTAAATAGCAACCGAGTAAATAAATTCCAATAGAAACTTAGTATGATATCTCTCTCGAACTCGAACACAAAATTACCTCGAGAGAATGGATAGCTCTTGTCGATGCAGTAACTGAACTCGATTGAAATCTATCTTGGCAAACTTGAGTAGAGTGTCATTCCGAGACTCCTCTTCTTCGTAGAAAGAGATGTATTTTCTAGCCTCTATTCTTGGTACGCCTTTGTGAAAGGGCCTGATCAAAGCATTCCTAATATGGTCTGCTAGACGTGGGCTTGATTGCATAGCCGAAGACTCCAGGTTTGCCTTTGTGAAAACTAGGGCATCATCCAGTATCTGTTCACCATGCACACTTAAAAACGAAGCTTCATACAAGCTCAGGATGCCTTTAACATCGTTGATGATTGTTTTCTTAAACTCTCCATTGGTGTCCTTGAACTTGTCGAACACAACTGATTCATGAAAGAATAATTTCACTGTTCTAGTCATTTTTTTAATAATCTTAATTTGACCATAGATTACTTCTTGTCAATGAAAGAAAGATTTAGCAGAGTTTAAAGTACTGTCCAAGAATTAATTTTTGAGAAGTTAAGATTTAATTTTTCCTCTGGAATTAATTAATGCTCTCATAGTGTCAAAGAATTAATTTTGGAGATGTTAAGTAAGGTTTGAAAGGCTATGAAGTACTGGAAGGATGCGCTCACCACAAGGCATTTTGAATCCATGCTGTCTCAATACTCGAAATAGAAGTGACAAAGTGTAGAGATCAAAGTCATGCTTCTCAAGAAGATGAGGAAGGTCATCAAAAATTTCTTTCAGGCTGTTTTCAATCTCGTCGTCAAAATGATATGACACACCAAGCCGACATAACAGATTAATGAATTCAATATGTTCCACTGTATCCTTTTTGGATGAAATCAGCATGTCCTTCACATTTCCCTTCAACACGTCTACTTGTCTGGTGTACCGCTCGAATTCCTGCAGTGAAATATTCAGTAAGAATCAACTGTCTTATTAATTAGATTTTAAAATGATTGCTTTATATATATATATATATATAAAGAGTTAGTTATAACTTAATCTCTAATTATCTAAACTAATAAACAATTATTAATGTTTTAGAAACTATATGCCCAATCCTTAGAAAAAACAAAGAATTTTACTCTATAGAAAGATGAATTCTTTCTTTAAAATAAAAGCAATCAACGGCTAGACAAAAGTATAACTACTTTAACATCAACTTTGACCTGAGAGGAGTAGAGACATAAGATATATATTATTTTATCAATAAGAAAAAACACAGACAAGTAATATATAATTGAAAAATTGAAAAACAAATTGCGAAACATCAGATTATAATCTTAGGACAGAATTGGATGATAGACCCCAAAAATCTAATGGCTTGTATATAGTTTTGAAACTTAATTTTTCGTAATACTGCTATACATAGATAGAAGAGAAGTAGTTTACCGTTTGTGGGAAGGAAAATGAAGCGAAGCTACAACCCCACAAGCTTGGTGGGAAATTTGCCTCTGGACGAGAATTGTTCTGGCGATTACTGTTTGCTGTTAAATGTGCTTGGGTTTCCATTTTTTTTAGAAGAACTAGAGGCCAGTTTTTTAATTACTGGTTGAGTATCTAAATCGTCAATGGAAGGCTATTTATAATAAAATATCAAGACGTTACGTGCTTAACTTTTCTTACGGAAATTCGTAATATACTAAAAAAAAAAAAAGATGGATGTGATTTTGGTATTGAAGCAAAGAAAAATGGTACAAACATTATATCTTTGGTCATGCTTGATAGAAGGACTTGGCATTATTGGGTCATGTTTGACGGAATGATCCAGTAGCTGGAAACTCACTTGGGCCCAGCATCATTGGGTCATGTTTAGCATAACGATCGAACAACATACATTGGCCCAAAATAATATTATATTGCAGTATTAATGGATTTTATTGTTAAAAAAATTCTCTTATATAATACAAATATATTAAGTATGTTATATAAATAAAAAATTTGTTTAGAGCTCCATCAAACTTTAATATGACAATATTAGAATTATAATTTTTTTGAATGCTTTTATTTTGAAAAAAAAATTCAAGAGGAAAAAAAAATCTTAATTTTAAGTAAAGAAAAAAATAAAATTTTTATTTATTTTTAAAAGTATTTTGTAAAGGCAAAAAAAATATATTTTAACAAAGAAATTCAACTCAACCTCAAATGAAAAAAAAATATATCACCACCCAGTTTTGTACAATATAAAAAAATTCTCATTTATTTATTTCCTCTTTACCATATGAAAAGGAAAAAAAATTAAAGTCTTGGGTTCTGCTTGGAGCAAGACCCAACTCTAATAGATCCAGCAGGACCCAAGACTTTAATTTTTGTCAAACTCGTAAACTCGATCCGAGTTTATTGAGTTTAACTGAGTTTGACGTTTACTAGATTTCGAGTTTTTAACCCGATTTTATATGTTATATACTTGTTGACTTTTAAAATTATATGATTTTACGAGTCAACTCTCGAGTTTGACAACAATGTATGTGACATAGATGACCTAAAGTCAGCCATGCCATTTATGGTGGTGGTTGGCAGTTAGGGTTTACCATATTTTCAAAAAAATTAAAGCTTGGAGTGCAATTTTGAATTTTTTGTTGAGCCTTAGTTAATTGTTGTGGCCTTCTTCTTCTTCTTTTTCTGTTTGTAGGTTCCTTTCACTAGCTTCCAAAAGTGAGTAATAATCTTGCTGGAGCCATAAAACAAAGAGCAATTTCAAAATTTCCCAGTTTAAAATTTTTTTAAATTTAAATTTCTTAAAAGCTGTCAAAATTTCAATGATTGAACTTTTTTTATGTTTTAAATTATTACTGAATTTTAAATTTTCTAATGTACTGTAAAAAGGTAAGGAATTTTCTTTCATATCGACCACTTGTAATATATATAAGCAGACTATTTATATGGAGTGGTTCATAAAAATCTTCCCTGTTTGAAATGCATCTACAAGGTCAAAAAAGCAGTCACAATCCAAATGCATGTATAATGTAATTTGCATGAAATAGCAGATAAGGCAGAATTATATTTGAAATAATTCGACAAATGAGAGCCTTTATGAAAAAGTTTGATCAGATTTAACCGTTTATTTGCAAAAATATCTCGTCTTGAACCAATCAAGCTAGGATGTTTTAAATTAAAAGCTGTCAACCAATTATCCAACCAGTTGGAGAAATACAAAGTTTTTTTTTTTATTAATGTGGGTGTCCAGGTCAGCTTACGCGCACTTCAACTAATTCCACAGGCCCTGAAGTTAACGACAATGTAAGCCTCCAGTGGCTCTGAGGTTTGTGAGACTCAAATTAATAATCTCTAGAATGCAAATTTAGAGCCTCACTGGTTGAGTTATACTTAATTGCCTTGGCCTTCCTATTCCCTCGCGGTGTCACTATCATTTCCATAACTTAATTGCTTAAGATTAAAATAATTTTTTTAATTTTTTAATTTTTATTTCTAATGTTTTTTTTAAATAAAAATTTAAAATTACTAATTTCTTAATATTTCATATGTCTTGAAAAAAAATAATGCATGGAGAGCAAATTTGAGTTTGGTTTAGGCTTCCTTAATTGCCTTGGCCTTCCTATTCCCTCGCGGTCTCAATATCATTTCCACCTTTCGTCTCAGCAGCGGGACTGACCCAGCAACCAAACCCCCACTCCTTTTATTTAGTCAGAGCAATACAAGCCTCATCTCTCCACTATCAAAAAAAAAAAAACAAAGACGACCGGGGAGTTTCAAGTTTTTTTACCATCATTGAAAAAATCTATTTCTAAGCTATATTCAAGAACCCAAGAAGACTTTTGAAGAGGAGACATTGCTAAACAAATCCTTCTAGCTCCAAGACTGCAAGCCTCTCATGTTTTCTTCCCTGCTCTGCCATTGTTTCAGAACTAATCCTTATTGTCAAACTATTGGAGGCAAGATTAACAAACTATTGATAGTTTATTTTGATTCTAAAAATAAGAGAAACCAGTCGACCAACTAGAATAAATTGAGTCAATCGATCGGTTTAGTCGGCAGAATATTATTCCTGTTTAGATTAGGATTTCCTTGTGTTAATTTAATTCCTTAATTGTCTAGAACTTTATACATATAAAAAGGATTGTAATTCTTTGTAATTCAATATTGTTAAGTAGTAACAAAAGAGAGAGAATAATTAAGAGAGTTTAGAGAGAAACACATACTAAAGTATACTTTCCTCTCAATCTTTTTCTTGTTCTTGAGTTTTTTGACTTAGTATTACTGTTTGTGACCTTATACCACACCAATTATTCTTCCAACAAGTAGTATCAGAGTTTACGTTTGATTATTTGACATGATAAATCAAAACTTATGATCATTTCAATGCCCTAGGTTGGCAAATGACAACTATGAAACTTGGTGTATTTGAGTAATAGCTTGACTAGGTTCTTAAGATATATAGGAGATGATTGAAAAAGGCTTTGAGGAGCCTATAGATGAAGCAACGTTGACTTCAGCTCAAAGGGAGGCTGTGTAAAGGCACGAAGGAAGGATCAACAAGCACTAGCAATATCCACCAATATCTGGATGATGTCATTTTTGAGATAGTAGCCAACACAACCACCGCCAAGCAAGCATGAGAAGTTTTGCAAGAATTAAACTAAAAAGCTAACAATGTGAGAAAGGTACAAAAACAAAAGCTACGCAGTGACTTTTAAAAGTTACATATGCTTGAATCAGAAAATATTTCAAAATATTTTGCAAGAGTATTGGCAACATATAATCAAATGAAGAGATATAGGAAGAAGATTAAAGAGACACGTGTGGTAGAGAAGATCCTGTGCTCACTACAAAAGAAGTTCCATTATGTTGCAGTTTGATAGAGGAGTCACAAAATATGAATTTTCTTTCAATACAAGGTCTCATGGGAAAATTACAAGTCCATGAGGAAAGAGTCAATGAGATTTAAGAGGATGTGGTTGCACAAGCACTTTTTTTAAAGCAAGATAATTCTAGATATTTTTAAAGGAGTAAAGGATATGAAGAAAGCATAGGAAGAGGAAGAAGAGGTAGATTTGAAAAAGGAGGCAGTGACACCCTGAATAGGTTAATCGATCGACTACATGAGGTAAATTGATTGACTGGTTCAACTGACAATGGCAATCCGAGACCCGGGTTTGACAAATCAAAAGTTAAATGCTATAATTATCAAATGATAGGTCATTATGCTAGGGATTGTTGGAGTCTAGCCAAGAGAGTTGAGGAGAATGCAAATCTAGTGATAGAAAGGAGAAGGAAGCCACCCTATTACTAGTGTATGATGAGAGAATGAAAAACAAAGAGAACATGTGGTATCTAGACAATAGAGCTAGCAACTATATGTATGGAGACAAAGAAAAGTTTATGGAGCTTGATGAAGCAATTAGAGGTAATGTCACCTTTGCGAATCATTCAAAAGTCGCCATCAAAGGAAAATATATGATTTTGATTAAATTGAAAGATGGAAGTCATCAATTTATTGGTGATGTATATTATATACCAACAATAAAAATCAACATATTGAGCTTTAGACAAGTGTTGGAGGAGTATGAGATTAAAATAAAAGATCATACTTCGACATTACTTGACACTAAAGGAGCTAGATTGCAAAGGTAGCCATGACAAAGAATAAAATGTTCTTGCTAAACATAGAGACTTATGTGCCTAAATGCCTAAGTGCATGTGTGAATGATGAGACTTGGCTTTGATATATGAGACTTGGACATGTAAAATTTGATAGCATGAAGATGATGGCATAAAAGGAGATGTTAAAGGGTATACCATCCATTATACATCCAAATTAGTTGCATGAAGGATGTTTAGTTGGCAAACAATTTTGCAAAAGCTTTCTGAATGAATCTATATCAAAAGCAAGTCAACCCTTACAAGAAATACATGTCGATGTTTGTGGTCCTATTAAACCATGTTTGTTTGGTACAAATCTGTATTTTCTACTTTTTATTAATGATTGTAGTAGAAAAACTTGGGTATACTTCTTAAAAGAAATGTTTAATATGCTTAGCTGTTTTAAGAAGTTTTAGACATTAGTTGAAAAACAAATGGTTATTCTATAAAATCACTTAGGATGTGTAAGGGGATGAATTTTGTTCTAATAATTTTAATGAGTTTTGTGAAGATTATGGTATAAAAAGGCTCATAATGGTGCTTAGATCCCCACAACAAAATGGTATGGTAGAGAGAAAGAATAGAAGCATTGTTAACGTGGCAAAAAGCATACTCAAAACAAAGAAGATGCCTAACGAGTTTTGGGCTAAAACTGTAGATTGTGCTATCTACTTGTTAAATAGATGTCCTACTAAAAACTTGAATGACATGGCTCCACAAGAAGCATGGAGTGGAAGAAAGCCAAATAATTCTCACCTGAAAGTTTTTGGGAGCATTAGCTATGTAGATGTAAATGATCAAGGACCAAACTAGATGACGAGCAAAAAACTTATCTTTGTGGGCTATGATAAAAAGTCCAAATGATATAAGCTTTACAACCCTAATGAAGGAAATATGATGATTAGTAGAGATGTTGAGTTCGAAGAAAGAGCATAGGATTGGAAGGTAGATGATGATGAAAAATATAAATTCTTGCCGATTATTGATAAAAATAAGGTAATATATGAAGATCATCAAGAACATATAATTACACCTCCACAAATTCCAATGAGCTCAATTTCTCTTTCTTCATCTTCTTATAGTGAAAGCTCGAGTAATGCACTCTACAAAGTCCACCAAGAAAGATGAAGAGCCTTGATGACTTATATGAGGTAACTAATCCTATTGATGATGATGTAACATTATATTTCCACCTTGCTACATGTGATCTTATAGTGTTTCAAGAAGCAATAAAATATGTAATATAAAAAATTGTTATGGATAAAAAGATTGCATCAATTAAGAAAAATGACATATGAAAGAGGAGACACTGCCAAACAAATCCTTCTAGCTCCAAGACTGCAAGCCTCACATGTTTTCTCCCCTGCTCTGCCATTTTCAAAACTAATCCTTATTGTCAAACTATTGGAGGCAAGATTATCAAACTATGGATAATTTAATATAATTTTTCCCTCTTTTCAAGAACAAAATCATTTTCTCTATTTTTCATATATCTGCTGTCTATATAATTTCGTCAATATGCTTTAACAATTTAATATAATTTAATATAAGTATTCTCTAGATTTCCAAATATAGAAGTATATAATTCAAATTGAAAATATTTTATATCCTTAAATAGAAAAACATAATCGACTAAAAATAAAATCCTAATATACCGAATATCCTAATAAGTCTCTTTTCTATTTAAATAAAATTATTTTTTTGAGAAATCCTTAACAATTAAATAAACATAATTTATTCTAAAATAATGAAATTTCCATCCCCACAATCATATTTTCCAAAAAATTAAAGCTTGGAGTGAAATTTTGAATTTTTTTTTTAGGCTTCCTTAATTGCCTTGGCTTGAGCCATAAAACAAAGAGCAATTTTGAAATTTCCCAGTTTAATTTTTTTTTTAATTTCTTAATTTCTTATAAACTGTCAAAATTTTCACTACTAGAAAATCGACGAAAACCAACGGAATTACCGACAGACTTTTTTCGTTGGTAATTTTTACCGACAAAAATAATTCCATCTCTGATTCTATCGGTATCTACCAACATACAATTTCCGTCAGCGATACGGTCAGTATATACCGACTGTATCGCCGACGGATTATATAGTTTTTTTGAAAAGTGTAACGGTGTGATGGCATGGATTTTTTTCAGACGGTTTTACCGACATAATAACCGAGGGATTCAAACCGGGATCTCCGTACAGTGATGTCGCACAGTCACCGGCAGACTCACTGACGGGTATACCGATGGAAACATTCCGTTGGTGATTCCACCGATAAAAGCTAATTTATAATTATATACCCACTCTGCCGACAATACTCTCTTTCTCTATTTCTCCTTCTTCTCCCCCTTCTTCTTCCCCATCCCAACTCTCCCCTCCCAGACTACAACCAACCACCCATCCCAACTCTCCCCCTCTTCTCAACACAAGCAGCTCAAGTTTCTTATACTTTTTTACGTGGTCACAACATTTGTTTCCCGATCAATTTATTGTGGATTTTATTATTTTTTGTAAGTAAATCTATTTTTTTTAGTTTTAACATTTAAATGTCAATTTTATTATTTTTTATTCTTTTTTAGTATATGTATTTTGTTAACGTATGTACTTGTTTGATTGTTATTTGTCAAAGAAACTTGTAGTATGAATGTATAATTTTGTAGTTGTTATAGTTTGTTTTAGATTTTATCAAATTGTATTTGTATGTAAATTGTTGAAACTTTGTTTGAATTACACCGAATTAGATGTGTTGCGATGAAATAAATAATAGCTTATTTAACGAATCTGTTTTAATTTTTATCAATTCTATTATGAAGTTGTGATTTCCATAAATTTATATATGTATAAATTTGTATGGACGTTGATAATTGATAATTGATAATGAATATTTAACGTAAGTGTTTTTTTAGTTTGTTGGATAATGTCGGGGCAAACCAATATTTTTGTAAATTTATTTACGTAACATAGTTAATTAATACATGTTGTCGTCATAATGTTATAGAGGTTCGATAGAAGTCATGGATGTATCGGAACTCACCCCAAGGATTGCGGAGGATGGATTATTGTAATGGGTTTCAGGGTTTTATTAATTTCGCAACATCTATTCCAAGGAATTTTACTAATGGCGGTATTAGGTGTCCATGCAGGAAGTGTCAAAATAAAAAGTTTCTGCATCAAGATGTTGTACGATTCATCTTCTAACTAAAGGTTTCATGGAGGATTACCTGTGTTGGTATGCACACGGAGAACTATTTGTTCCTAATAAGAGCATGGTAGAAAGGGTGGTTGGGTCAACTTCTAGTGCTAGCAACGTGCATGAAATTGGAAATGACAATAGCAATCCTTATAGGAATATGGTTATGGATGCAATGAGAATGAGTGAAGGTAATGTCAGTGAATGTCCAATCGTAAAAGAAGAAGCTAATGCAGATGCAGCAAGGTTTTTTAATATATTGAAAGATTTTGACGAATCATTATGGGATGGTTGCACGAACCACAGTAAATTATCGGTTGTAGCACAGGTGTTCATTGTCGCACCCTCGCGACGAAGCGCGGCGTCGCGGTGATCCTCGATTGGTTTCGAGGTCTTTGTTGTTTGTGTAAAAGGGAGTCGCCACCTAGTATTATAGTCACTAGGAAACCTAACTGATCTTTCAGAGATTCTAAGGCAAGGGACTGGTTGCGTAAAGGAAAGGTATTAGCAACCCTAGTACGCCCTACCTAAGGTAAGCTGCTTGGTGTTTGGTTTGTCTTATAATTGCTATGGTGTTGGTGTTTTCTAATTCCATTAGTTTTTTTAGGTTTGATTCTAACTAAATTTATTAAGATAGAAATCCAAGGAGATTCCATGTGCTTTAAAAGCTCATTTTTCCCTTGGTATTTCAAGAGTTTGCGACTCGTAAATCGCAAGGAGGAGGGATAAAAATTTAGAAATCTAGGGCGCTTTAAAAGCCTATTTTTGCCTTAGTGTTTCATAATCTCACGGCTCGTAAACCGTGAAGTGAAAAAATTGAAATGTCCTCAATTATAATCGAGGCTTCTTTCAATGATGTGTAATGACTTATTATTCCTAGAAAATTATTTTGGATATTTACCACTTAGGGTTTCTTTATCCAAATATTAACAGTGAATAATAACAAATTATTCCCAATGATATTTGGATATTCGTCCCTTAGGGATTTCTTTATCCAAATATTAGCGGTGAATAATAGATAAATTCCCCCAAAATAAGATTTTTATATTTTTGGAATATTGGCCAATACCCTTTGGAGTTTTACAAACATGTTGTAAAATCCAGAAATGCAAGAAAATATTATTTGTTGTGTTTAAGAAATCCATGCGAAAACACATTTTCAAAACTTCAAATATTTATTTTTTTATATATAAAAAAGACGTTCAAAACATGTTAGGGTATTGGCCGTATGCAACACACACAAAAAAACATTTTTTATATTTTCTGTCAAAAACACATACATTGCATTTAATCATAATTAAAGTCAACAAACCATACATTAGTCAAATTCTTAAGGCTTTAATAAATCAGTTATTAAATCCCAAAAAATATGTAGAAACATGTTCTTACATTTTTACAGGAAATACAACATGATTTTATTTGTCCTTGAGATATTTGATTATATACAAATTAAAACATTTTTTTTCTTTTTTGATTTTTTTTTACATTTACAAAAAAACACGCACACATTCTTTTTTTATTATGTTTTTCTCCTGCATTCACATTTACTTGTTACCAATCACCAAAATTCAACATAAAACAACCAACACATTACACAAATAAAATTACATAATAGCCCCTAAAATTCCAGGGAACTGCTAGGAAGGCTTTTGGACCACAAAACAGTGGCGGCGCGTCTCTTCCTCTCGCCACAACCACTGGCGGCGCATGGGTTCACGCGCCACAACCCAGCACCGCCGCAGCCTGAACCTGTGAACGGGTGGATCTGGCTTAACTTCTTCTCCTCTTCACTTTCCTGTCGGTGGTGGCTTTCACCGTGACCTGCAATAAGGAAAAAAAATACAGGCAGTTGATTTTAAACCATTTCTTTCTTTTTCAGATCTACTCTCGGTCTTCCCTCTTTTTAGATATGTTTCTTCTGTAGATCTGTTTTTTTCTTTGTTTCACCTTCTTCTCTGTTTCAGGTGGCCGACGGCAAGGAGGAATGACCAAGAAGGGGGCGTCACTGCTGGGGAAAGGAATAGTGGTGGCTGGCCTTGCTGCTGCTTGTCTGTGGCTCTTACTGTTGAGGAGACTAAAAGGGAAGAAAACGCTGCTGGTGGGTTTCTTTCGGGTTGTGAGATAAAGAGATCGGGGAAGATGGAGAGCCGGTTGTGGTTGGCGGGTCTTTTTGGTCTTGGTGAGCTGAGAGAGGAAAGGCTGGTGTGTTGTAGGGGAAAGAGAGGTGAGGGAGGAGATTAGGTTTTGGCCGGCTGAGAGAGAAGATTGCTGATCTATGGCTGGCTGAAGAGGGAAACCGAGAATTCTCAAAGACCAAAGCAAGGGTTTCTCTGGTTTGGCTAAAAGGAGGAGATCCCGTGAGGGAGAGTAAGCCAGATGAATGAGAGGGGCTGGTCTCTGTGTAAAAAAAATCAAAGGCCAAGGGTGGGGGCGCGACTAGTTTGGTCGGGAAAAAATATTACGTTTAAGTTTTCTCTTTTGGTTGCCCTAAATTTCTCTCTTTAAAATTTTTCTATGTAAATTTTCTCCTCCCCTCTACATATGGCTTGAGGTTCACTTATATAGAAAATCTCTACACGTGCTATTTAAGGAAATATTGCAATAATTATTGCAGAGATTGTTTTCTATAACCAGCACCAACAAATCCTATATATATGGTATTTTATATTGCAATGATTATTTTCCATAACCAGCACGAATCAAATCATATATCTATGGCATTTTATATTGCAGTAATTATATATGATTCAGTAATTATCTCCTTAACATATTGCTTCCTTGATATTAGCCCTGATGCTCTATGTTATCATCATATGTAAACCTTTATTTTTTTTTTGAAAATTTATCAAAACATGGATCAAAAATTAGGTAGCAACATTCACCATCAAGTCAGATCATGGGTTGAGTGAGGCCAGTTATGACAAGATTATCGAATGGGTGAGAAGTATTTTACATGAAGGGAACATGCTAAAAGAGAACTTTTATGCTGCAAAGTCCATGATGAAACCCTTCAGTTTAGGATACCAGAAAATTGACATATGCCCTAACTTCTGCATGTTATACTACCTTAAAAATGTTGAGCTGACCGAGTGCATGACATGTGGGCATTCCCGTTACAAACCCAGAACCGATAGGGGAAAGACTCCCGTGGCATATAAAAAACTTAGATACTTCCCAATCACACCTAGACTGCAGAGGTTATTCATGTCATCAAGGACTGTTGAGCACATGACATGGCACCAATCACATCATGCGGTTGATGGAGTGATGGTGCATCCTTCTAACGGCGAAGCATGGAAACATTTAACAGTTTGCATCCTTACTTTTCAGCTGAATCAAGGAACGTGCATCTTGGGTTGTGTACAAATGGATTCAACCCATTCGGGTCATTTGCTGCTCCTTATTCTTGTTGGCCGGTCATACTGATGATTTATAACATGCCACCAGGGATGTGTATGAGGCTGGAGTTCATGTTTTTATCTATGGTCATACTAGGTCCGAGCAGTCCGGGGTGGAATATAAATGTTTGTCTTCGACCGTTGATTGATGAGTTGACGCAGTTGTGGTCCTCTAGAGCTTTGACTTATGATATCTTGAGGAAACAGAATTTTGTTTTGAGAGCGGCTTTGATGTGGACTATCAATAATTTCCTAGCTTATGGAATGGTTTCTGGTTGGAGTACGCATGGAAAACTAGCATGTCCATACTTTATGGAGAACAAGGCATTCATGCTAACAAACGGGGGTAAAGCTTCCTTTTTTACTGTCATCATCGTTTCTTGCCACCGAATCACAGGTACAAAAAGAACAGAAAGGATTTCTTTGTTGGCAGAGTTGAAAAGGATGTTGCACCCCCGTGTCTTTCCGGTGAAGAATTGCATGATGTTGTGTCAGAGTATGGTGACATTGTGTTTGGTCTCCAATCAGGTAAGCAGAAGTTTTCTGGTTTTGGTTTGACCCATAATTAGGTTAAGCGAAGTATATTTTGGGAGCTTTCTTATTGGAAGACCAATCTTCTCCGCCATAACCTTGACATCATGCACATTGAAAAGAATGTGTTTGAGAACATTTCAACACCGTCATGGATGTAAAGGGGAAGACAAAGGACAACATCAAGGTTGGATTGGATTTAGCGTTGTTTTGTAACCATAAAAATATGGAGTTGGTTTGTGATGGGTCACGGGTCACGAAACCAAGAGCAAGCTTCGTGTCAAAGAAAAATGCACAACTACTAGTCTACAAATGGCTTAAGAGTCTGTGTTTTCTTGATAGACATGCCTCGAACATATCAAGGCTGGTTAATACGGAGGAATGCAGATTATATGGAATGAAGAGTCATGACTACCACATGTTTATGCAAACACTCATCCCATTAGCTTTTTGTGATTTGTTACCAAAGGGAATATGGGATGCACTCATGGAGATCAGTCATTTCTTCAGAGATATATGCTCCAGCAAGTTGAATGTTGATCACATTGAAAGGCTTAAAACGAATATCATTGAGACAATATGCAAACTTGAGATGATATTCCCTCCATCATTTTTTGACTCAATGGAGCATCTACCCGCACATTTACCGTTTGAGGTAAAAGTTGGAGGACCGGTCCAGTATAGATGGATGTATCCATTCGAGAGGTTAGATATTATAGTTGCTATGTAATTCATAATTAAATATTTTTTTTATTTTTTTTAATTGATAATTTTTTATTAATTCTATATATACAGGTACTTGTTCAATCTAAAAAAAAAAGGTTAAGAACAAGTGCATGTTGAGGCTTCAATATGTGAGGCATATATTGTTGAGGAGATCTCAACATTTATCTCATACTATTTTGAACCTCATTTGATCTCGAGGATCAATCGTGTTCCACGGCATGATGATGGTGGTGAAATGCCTTCAAGTGAGAACTTGTCAATATTCTTCAATCCTAGACGACCCACACCTAAAAATGTTGTAAGGGGAAGATATTTGTTTGAAATAGAGTTCAGACAAGCACACAATTATATCCTATTTAACTATGATGAGCTGAGACCTTTTATTAAGTAAGTAGATGTTCGATGTAAACTTTGTCAAGAGTGTACTATTTATATATTGTGATATCATAAACTCATATAATTTGGAACAACCTTGCAGGCAACATCGACGATACTTACTGTCCAATAACTCACAACTGACCGAATCCCAGATCTTTCAATTTTAAGATGAACAATTTGCCACGTGGTTTAGAGCATATGTATGTCCTATCACAAACTCAATTAACTTTACGTCAATATTATAGAATATTCGTTTATTGATTATTGTTGTATTTGATATACAAGGTTTATCAAATGGGAGGTTGTGCTGCTATTTCATTGTCTTTACCAAGCCTGGGCCCTGAAAGAAAAGTCAAGTGCTATAACGGGTATTTTGTCAATGGATATGTCTTTCATACTAAAGAATACGGGCATGGAAGAAAGACATATAATAATGGTGTTTGTATAAAGGGATCGACTTCTAGTGAGTTTGAAGTTGACTACTACGGTAGATTGGAAGAGGTCATCGAACTGCAATATCAGAGTAAGCATAATAGAGTGTTTTTATTCAAATGCTATTGATATGACACATTTGACTAAGGAATCAGAGTAGATCCTCACTATGGTCTTGTTGAAATAACTCAAAAGCTAGACACCGCAACGTAAATGATGTCTTTGTTTTCGCAAAGCAATGCCAACAAGTTTATTACACATACACCCCTTCTTTTAGAAAGGACCGATCAAGAGTTGATTGGTTATCCGTTTTAAAAACCAAACCCAGGGGTCGTGTCAAGGTTGTTCAGGATGAGAACGAAGACACAAGTGTGATATATGAAGTCTTTCAAGCTAGTGAGTTGGTTGAATGTTGTTTTGAGCTCTAGTGGACTAGAGAATGTTGATGAAGAAGCTGATAACCACATTGAAGAGTGCGATGAAGTTGATAACAATTCAATTGAGGACGAAGACGAAAATTCTGACTAAATATGTTGTAAAGCCTTTGTTTTATAATGTAATATTATGGATGATATTTTGGAATATAAAATATTTCTTTTATAATTGTTTGCTCTTGTTATTGTGTTGTACGTGCTGTAAGCTTGCAATTCAAACTTTTTGTGTAGGAGGATAAATAGGCAATACAATCAAAATACGCAAAAAATTTACAGCATTTTGCCACAATCACCGACAACAATACCGACGGACTATGACCCATCGGTATTTCACAGAGAGTTGCAAAAAAATTACAGCCCTTGCCACAATCAGTGACGGCAATACTGACAATTCTGACCCGTCGGTATTTCACAGAGAGTTGCAAAACAATTACAGCCCCTGCCACAATCACTTACGGATATACTGACGGATATATCGATGCCTACATCGATGGATGGTACACATTCCAATGCGCACGACTGTCAAATTATCTGGTCGGTTGGCACAGTTACCGATGGATGCGGCAAATCCAATGCATGCGTGCTCTGACACACCGTTACCGACAAACTTCGAAAAATCTGGAGGGATTTTCAAAATTTTGGTGCGAATTTCAAAAAATACCGACGGAAATTACTGACAAAATTTAATTCCACCGCCAAAAAAATATTATTTTATGTGCCGTTGGTAATTCCGCCCAAAAACTGCAATATAAAACTGACCCCCCCTCCGTGGTTCATTTTTTCACGGCTCCTCTAATTTCTTCTCTTCTCCCCCTTCTCTTCTCCACTCAGTGTGCGTTTTTCAGTGTAGTTTTATTGTTTTCATTGTTTTATCTCAACATGTTAAAAGGTATGTATTCTCCTTTCTTATCTTTGTATTTTCTTTTCTTTTCTTTTTATTTTAATTATGATTATTTTTGTGGTGTTCTTTGTTTTGTGTATTGTTTGTAGATAAAATCTTGAAATCAACACATTATTAAGGTAAATATTTTTCATTCCTAAAATCTTTAGTTTTTTCTTTATATTTGTTAAATTTATTTTATTGTTTAATACCTTGAAATTTTTGTTAAATTGATTTTTATTGTTGAATTTACCTTTAAATTATTAATTGAAATATAGAATTAAATTTAATTAGTTTATCTTAATTTTATTATATTATTGGTTTTTATGTTTTTTATTATTTTGATTAATTTTAATTATTATTTATGAATTTGTATAGATGTTAGTTGAAAATATATAGATGTTGAATTTCTATAGATGTTAGGTTGTATAAAGTTGATTTTGTAATATTTGTAGGTATGAAAACTGTGGGTAGTCTCTAATATAGGAGAGATGCTGGTGAATTTTTTTTTAAATAATTGAATTTAATTAATTAATTAATCGTATAAATTTGTGTAGATGTATTGAATGAAAATTTAATTATTTAATTATTTGTATTGTAATAATTATTTGATAATTTAGTCTCTTTTAATTGTTATTGTTGAATTTTCCATGGAAATGGTAATTGGAAATGAAGAATTAAATTTCATTGTTTTATCTCAATGTTATTCTATTATTGATTGTTATGTTTTTTATTATTTCCATTAATTTTAATTGTCATTTATGCATTTCTATAGATGTTACTTGAAAATATATAGATGTTGACTTTCCATAGATGTTAGGTTGTATATAAGATTTTCCAATGGAGTCAATTGGTTTGTGGTTATTGTAAAGATTTGCAGGTTTGAAAATTATAGGTTGTCTCCAGTATAGGGGAGGTGCTGCCAAATGTTTTTTTAAATAATCAAAGTTAATTATGTAATTATTCATATAAGTTGTGTAGATGCGTAGAATGAAATCTACAGCACGTTGTCAGCAGACAGTTGTAGCTAGTTCTTCTAGCAGTGAGGAGGATTTATCCATAGGTGCTGATCACGACGAGGCATATGCGCCAACTTGTGATGTTGCCTCTTCTAGTGCGGTTTCACAGCGCAAAGGCGGTGTGCCTTCACAGCGAGGTCAATTCACCCGCAAGTACTAGGCACAATGGAAGGATGACCTTTCAATGTCAGTTTGTTTAGGTTTTAGTTTTTTTTAATACTTATAACATAATTTATGAAAAATGAATTAATATTTTATTAATTTTATTTAATTTCAGGTTCACAAACATTGAGGTTGCCCAGACAATAACATCGGCGTTTAATTCGTCGATGGAGATTCCATTGTTTCAATGGAGTCAGGTTTCCAGACATCCTAAGTGGAGACCTAATATCGATGCATGGTTTCGATGATTTCAGGTAGGTGTTAACTTTTAATTTCCAGCTTATTTTTAATAAATTATTTTTATAATTTTATATCTTGTACTATTTTTATTTTAAATGAATTATTTATATACACAACATAAATTTGAGTGGGATAGCGTGGACAACTATGTTGTGAGGAGGGTATGGGAGAACCATGCGGCAACTAGGTAACATCAAAAATAATATTTATTTTTGTTATATAATTTTATGTTCTAAATTCTAATTTGTTACTATGGAAGTAGGTTGCGTGATTTTTGGTACGATACACAAAAAAAAGTAAAAAGATATGCGAGGGATAACGGTCTTGAAGGATGGAATGAGGTGGCAGTTTGGTAGGAATTTAAATCGCCATTCATCTCGAGGGATATATGGACGGCATATATTGAGCACGTGACATCTGAGCGGTTCACACGACACTCACATTTCGGTGCCGACAACCGGAACAAGCAAATTCATGGTTCGGTGACCATGCGCACTGGCGGCTCCGTCCCGTTCAGTGCACATGCAAAGCGGATGATAAGGTTAATTTAAATGAAATATATCGTTAATTAATATGTTGTTGCGCCATATGGTCTCGGGAACAACCAGCCTCCTCCTCCTCCCGCTCCTGCTCCGCCGTTATTCTAGTTTAATTTTGTTTTTCAAACACATTAAATTTGTAATGAATATTTGGATGAATATTATTTAACATTATTTAACATTATTTTTAATGTTTAATACAATTTTATTTGGTTAATAAGTTTTTTTTGCTATTAATAAATAATTTTTTAATAGTTTAAATCAATACTAAGGGAATTACAGATGAAACCAGGCCGTTAGTATTTTAGTGAGGATTGCAAAAAAATTAAAACCCATACCACAATCACCGACAGATATATTTTGTCGGTGTTTACCGTTACTATACCGACAGAATATTCCGTTGGTATTGCACTTCGCCATCTGTGAGACTGTCGGTGTTCCATCGGTGGTTTTTTTTTTTATTTCCGACAGAATCAGTGACGGAACAGGGAATTACCGATGATCATTATTCCGACGGACAAATTCCGTCTGTGAGGCAGTCAGTAAAAATGTTACCGATGAATTGTGTGCCCTATACCGACGGAATTAATCCATCGGTAAAACAGTTTAATGGTGTAGTATTCAATGATTGAATTTTTTTTTTATGTTATGAATTATTTCTGAATTTTTAATTTTCTAATGTACCGTATAAAAGTGAGGAAATCTCTTTCATATCGACCACTTATAGAATTGATCTATTCAAACACAATAAGCATTTGAGATAGATAGATAGATAGATAGATAGAGAAAGAGAGAGAGAAGCAGGCTATCAATATGTGAGTGCTTCATGAAAATTTAAACGTAGGCGGTTTCCCTTTTTGAAATGTATCTATAAGGGCAAAAAGGTGGTCACAATCCAAATGCACGTATAATGTTAAGAAAAGTTAGCTTATCGATGGCCATGATCAAAACTTTTGATTGAGTATAATTATAAATAAGATTGAACCTTATACAGTGTTTGGCAATAATCTTGAATCTGATTTTCGAAAAGATAGATTGTTAACCACGTGTTTATATATAGGTGGGGGTATGAATCATAGACTTAGAAATCGATCAATTTTTCTTTTTATCATTGGGATTGATTGATTCAAATTAGAGGCTTCATTAGTGTAATGTACACTTGTGTATGTATATATGTATATATATGTATTTCAGTGTAAGTGATTTGCATAATTATATTTGAATTAATTCTTTTGAAGGCAACCTTCATGAAAAAATTTGATCAGATTTAACCATTTATTTAAAAAAATTTCTCAATTCGAAGCAATCAAACTAAGATGTGTAGTGGCTAAAGGGTATCATCAACATCCATGAGTGGACTATACAAATACTTTCAGCCCCATAGTTAAGCTTGCAACAATTAGAATTATATTTTCAATCATTGTGATGAATAGTTAGGGCTTACGCCAACTAAACATTAATAATGCCTTCTTACATGGGGAGCTCAGCAAAACAGTTTATATGTTGCAGCCCTGAGGCTTCAAAGATTTAAGCAAACCTGGTTATATCTGCCAACTTTGAAAGGCCACTAATGGTCTCAAACAGGCCCCTCGGGCATGGTATTCTACCCTGAAAAATGCAATTCTTCACTTTGGCTTTAAGAACTCCCAGGCAGATTCTTCATTATTTATTTTTCAGCATGAGTCAATTATCTGTTATTTTCTTGTATATGTGGATGACTTAGTGATTACTGGAAATAATTTAGAATTCATGAATTCTATTGTTAAACAACATGACTGGAAATTTTCATTGAAGGATATGGGGTCCTTGCATTATTTCTTAGGAGTGGAAGTCATACCCACTCTAGGTGGTATTTTCCTTTCCCGGCACAAGTATGTTCGTGATTTACTTTCCAATACGAACATGCTTGGGGCAAAGGAAGTGTGTAGCCCTCTCTCAACCAGCACACCTCTAAAACTTAATGATAGCACTGCTTCTTTTGACAGCACTAAATACAGAAGAGTTATTTGCAGCCTCCAATACTTATCTCTCACCAGACCAGATATCTCATTTGCTGTAAACAAGTTGTCTTAATTCATGCATAAGCCTACTCAAACCCACTGGCCAGCAACAAAACATCTCATGCGCTACTTGAAGCAAACTATTTTCATGGTATTCGGCTGACCAGTCATACACATCCATCTCTCACCACTTTTTCAGATGCTGATTGGACAGGCAACCTTGACAATCGCACATCCACGTTAGCATTTATTATCTTTCTTGGCTCCAATCCTGTCTCATGGAGCTCGAAGAAACGATGTGCTATAGCTCGATCTTCAACAGAGACAGAATACAGGGGTCTTGCAAATGCAGCCTTTAAAACTGTTTGGATACTCTCTCTCCTTCAAGAACTTGGGTTCAAACTCAACACTAGTCCCTCACTACTGTGTGCCAATCTTGGAGCCACACATCTTAGTCCCAATCCGGTACACCACTCAAGGATGAAACATATCTAAATTGATCTTCACTTTGTTCGCGATCTGGTTCACCGCAGGGCTATTCATGTTCGACATGTCCATACTCAAGATCAACTTGCTGATTTGTTGACAGAGCCTCTCTCCAAGCAACACACAGAGCATTTGAGACGCAAAATTACCCTTGCTGATGGCAGCTCAATTTTGAGGGGGTGTATTAAGACAACTATTGGCAAAATGGATCCACCAGACTCCTAGCCGAAAATCATGTGTATATTAATGCAAAAAGAAAATGCAACAGTATTCTAGGAAAACAATTGCAAATCATTCTATATTTAACTTACTGTAAGTCCTTACATTCAGCATACATTGTGTATATATCTGATCCTCAACAACAGTAATAAAGTGTGGAAAATTTCTATTGAAAACACTATGTTTTACTTCTCTCTCTCTCTGTTATAATCTGCTTTACAATGAACAATTTATTTTTTATTTTAACTTACCGAATCAATAAGGTCATATCAGGAAAACTCTAATGATTTAATTTTAGATCTAGGATAAACAAAGTGTCAAGTCGGGTTTTTTTTTTAAATTTGAACAGTTATGCATAATTTAATGAGAATTTCTAAAAATTTCCAATAATCTAGATATTTTTTTTCAAGTTCCAAAAAAATTTACTTTAATAAGTAACGCCAAGTTTCTTTACTCTCACACAAGTACTCTCTCAATATTTATCATAAGCTCCCTCTCCTCCCCTACTACTTATAAGCAGGAGGAGAGGGAGCTCCCCTTGCTCTATCCCACCGTGGTGCCGGGGGGAGCGGGGCTACCTTACCTCTGCAGGGTAAGGTGGTTGGCCATTTGCAGGGCATGATGCCCCTCTCTTTTATTTATCATGTTGGCAGGGTATGTGGGAGCATGAGCCGTGTCAGTTTTATGCAAGTGAGAGGGGAAAGAGAGAGAGAGAGAGGGAGAATAGCAGGAAAAGAAGATTTAAAAAAATGGCTTCTCCTTCCCCTGCTGCATGTCCAGGGGAAGAACAATGTCGTTCCAAAACAGCATCGTTTTGTAATTCTGTTTGTTTTTTATTTTTTTGGAAAAAATAAATAAATTTAGAAGTAACCTAAAAATGGGTTATGACACTAGATCACAGGTTAATGAAGTTAACTTGGTCCACTCAAGTTATTACTATTTGAATATATTGTTTTATGAAAAATCTAGTGATAGCTATATGAGATGTTAAAATTATTTTTATGAAAATGAAATTCGATTTCTATATATTTTTTGAAAAAAATTAATAAAATGAAGGAAAAATTTTAACTGTTTTTTCTCTTTAATCTTCTCCTCTTTCTTTCACAATTCTATATAAAATACAAAATGTCTTGTTCAAATGTTATTTTTTATTGGAATACCACATAACAAAAAAACTAAATTATACTATTCAAAATACTATATTAACAATTTGCCTCTTTAAAATCGTTTTTTGCCATCAAAGCCCTTGATTTACTATACCACTCTGAATTTTGAGTTAAGAAAGAAATTTCCACGACTAGCCTATATTTATAGATGGATTGATCAGTTTTACCTAACTTGAAGTATTTATTGGGTCCCAACCATGTCAAGGACATACACCAGATTTGATTCAAGATGACCATATGTTTTTGGAGTGGCAACAAATTAAGAACAACTCCAAAAATATAGGGTCATCATGAATGAAATCATGTCTTTCTATATATATTTGTGTTTGGTATGTATACTCCATTTACTCATGTTTTTTAAGAGATACAAGTACTCCAACACCAATCAATGAATCCAAACAAATTTGTCCTCAATTTGTAATAAACTCATAAAACATATGGCATCATAGATAAATCTTTAACAAAACAACTAAATTACTTGGTCGGTTTAAGTATTTATATAAATAAAAAATCATGTTAATATATTATTTTAATTATTTAATGACATATTTATTATGTGGTTAACTTGATTAATGTGTGGTGTTGATTAAACAATGAACAATTTATTTTTTATTTTGACTTACCGAATCGATAAGGTTATATTAGGAAGACTCTAATTATATAGTTAACTTGATTAATGTGTAGTGTTGATTATCAACAATTTATTTTTTATTTTGACTTACCGAATCGATAAGGTCATACCAGAAAAACTCTAATTATTTAATTTTAAATTTAGGATAAGCAAAGTGTCAAATCGGGTTTTTTTTTTAAATTTGAACAGTTATGCATAATTTAATGAAAATGTCTAAAAATTTCCAATAATCTAAGTATTTTTTTTCAAGTTCCAAAAAAATTTTATTCGATAAGTAACGCCTAGTTTCTTTACTCTCACACAAGTACTCTCTCAATATTTATCACGAAAAAAACTCACATCCTCCTAAATTGTTTTACCGACATTTGGCTTTGGATGGGATAGTCCATGGCTAAATCATATAATTTTTCACTGGAAGATCTCATGATAGAATCTCTAAAAGGTACAATCAAATATAGAAAGAGAGGCGGCTTCCCTTTTTGAAATGTATGTATAAGGGCAAAAAGGTGGTCACAATCCAAATGCTTTTTTGAAATGTATGTATAAGGGCATCGTTAAGAAAAGTTAGCTTATAGATGGCTATCAATATGATCAAAACTTTTGATTGAGTAGAATTATAAATAAGATTGAACCACATGTATGTTTATATATAGGTGGGGGTATGAATCATAGACTTAGAAATCGATCAATTTTTGTTTTTATCGTTGGGATTCATTGATTCGAATTAGAGGTTTCAATGGGAAATTAGTGGCATGAAATAGCAGATAAGTTAGAATTATATTTGAATTAATTCGACAGATGAGAGCCTTCATGAATTTGATCAGATTTAACCATTTATTTACAAAGATTTCTCAATTTGAACCAATCTAATTAAGATGTGTTAAATTAAAAGCTTTCCACAAATTATCCAAGCAGTCGAAGAAATAAAAAGTTACGCATAATTTAATGACAATAACAATGACAATGTGAAAAATTTCCAATAATCTAAATATTATTTTTCAAGTTCCAAAAATTTTTATTTCTAGAAGCAGGGATAGCACATGCAATAACCTGGTTTCTTTACACACACACACAAACAAGTACTCTCTCAATATTTATCATAAGCTCCCTCTCCTCCCCTACTCTCCTTATAAGCAGAGGAGAGGGAGCTCTTTAATTAGTATTCAAAACTGCATTTTTATCAAGATTTTATATCATCATATTACACTTAAAGTATCATTAAATTCTCTAACTTAAACATGTTTTATAATAACAAGTCTGATAATATCAGATATCTTTAATTTATGGTAAATGCTTATTTCAAATGCAGGCATGTTTTATAATTCAAAGGATTGATTGATTTGTTTAACTATTGAAATTGAGAAGACAAAGAGAGGGCTAAGCTTGGAGAAGAGATGGTGGTTCAATTCAAACTGGAACACCATTCAGTTATTGGATCATAACAAGAGGTGTAGAACTTGGATTTAGGTCTGGTTTATATGGATGGAAAGCTAAGACATAGGCCTAAAACTTTAATGAGAGTCCAAGATTCAAAACGGCCATTTTCAAGCTCAAATTATAGCAACAAAAGAGATGTCAGAATCTGTCCTGCAGTCCAGACACTGTTTAGTGTTCAGCTCATATCTCGAGTTTTAGAAGTCCAAATGAGCTCATTCTTGTTTTGTTGGAAAGCTGAGACAAATATCCAGAACATTCATGAAGATTATCTCTTCAAATTCTAATGTAATCAATGATGTTTTGTTCAGACAAGAATATAATGGTTGTCACCAAGTCAAGAGGTGGCCACCCACTCAATAATTAGTCATCAAATCAATAGTTCTGAATTTTAGCCTATAAAAGGAGGCATTTGCCATACATTTAGACATCTTGGTGTTCAGGTCAAGATCACACTCTCTCTTTGTATTTAGTAATGTTCAAGTTTTATTTTATGTTATATTAATCTCTTGTTTATGCTTTCCATTTCCTTTACTATACTTAGTTAACTTATATCATGTTTATGTTCTTATATTGTTTATTTATGTTTTTCTTCTTCATGATGTTTAGCTAAATTTATTTTGTCAAGGTGAAAAGGGTACTCTAATGGTGTAAGAAGAAGTATAGTATAAACTCAACATGGACTCTAATGTTTGATACTAACATGTTTTGTATTTATTATCTTACTCTTAATACCTTGCTTGTTAAATGGTTAATCTATATTTGTGTTGTACAACCCTTGATACAACAAATACTTGATCCCTTCATAACCAACTGTATGGTATAACTGACACCTGTGTTATGAAAGGAACTTGATTTGTTGTTAACATAAGTTAACATCATGAATTCCTGACAATATTTGAAAGTATGGTGTTACTAAAATAGGATAATTAATATGGTCATGTAAAAAATTTATAATGAACTACTAAGGATAAATCATCCAATTGGAACCTCCTTTGTGTGTGGTTTCCAGTTGATTAATAAAAAGAGTTTATACTATACTTATTTCTAATACTATTAGTGGATCCTCTAACCTTGACAATTGCTTTTGTCTTTGATTAATACTCACATCAATATCACATCTCAAAAGTTCTCTTCAACTCCTTTTCATTTGTTGGTTATAATTTTATATAGCTTACCCCCTTGTGGTTCAACCCTGGTTTTGCTGGGTTATTTATTACTTCGACATTCCTGCACTTGGGATAAGACATCAATCTTTTGATCGTGTCAAGTTTTTGGTGTCGTTACCGAGGTGGTAAATTTATGTATAAATTATAATTTTTATTTTATTTTCTCTTTTCACTTTTCTTGTATCTAACTTTTATTTCTTTTGTTTTGTTTTCTTCTTCCTTTTATTCTCTTCCTACACGTGCATGAGAGTTTGGTCACGTACATTAAGTGGTAGACTTTGTAGGGTATCCCCATCTTCTTCAGAAAACATGGCCGAAGAGGATAACCAGTCACTTTATAATAAGAATAATGAGAATAATCGTGTTAGGACACTTAGAGATCACATGAATCCAATAAGAACAAGTGCACCATCTTGCATAGTTTTTCCTCGTGATGCATCTCACTTTAATTTTAAGGCAGGTATTATTCAACTTTTACCCACTTTTCATGGCCTAGATCTAGAAAATCCATACTTGCATTTGATAGAATTTGAGGAAGTTTGTAACACTTATAATGACTTAAATTGTAGCATGAACACCATCAGATTAAAGCTTTTTTCCTTTCCTTTAAAAGCTAAAGCTAAAACATGGCTACAAATAGGTCAAGATCCATTCGTGCTTGGGATGAAATGCAACAACAGTTTTTGAAAAAGTTTGTTCCTTCTTATAGAATAAACTCTTTCAAAAGACAAATCACCGCATTCACTCAAAAGCCAGGAGAAACATTTTACCAATGTTGGGATAGGTATAGAGACTTGCTTAATACATGTCCACGTCATGGTTTTGCAACATGGAGATTGGTTTCACACTTCTATGAAGGGTTAACACCTAAAGATAAGCAAATTGTGGAATTGATGTGCAATGGAACTTTTAAAGATAAAGACCATGATGAAGCAATGAAGTACTTAGACTTGTTAGCTGAAAATGCTCAAAATTGGGACACTGCAGATACTTATGAGGCACTAGGTAAAACTCAACCTTATACATCTAGTGGAGGTATATACAACCTTAGGGAAGATCATGACCTCCAAGCCAAATTTGCATCTTTAGCTATAAAAGTCGAGGCACTAGAATTGAAAAGGAGTGGTCAATTGAAATCTTTTCAAGAAATTGTATGTCAAATCTGTGAAACTAATGAACACTCAACAAATGATTGTCCAACCTTGCCTTCTTTTAGGGAATGTCTCCATGAACAAGCCCATGCTTGAAACAGTTTTCAAAGGCCTAATCATAACCCATACTCACAAACATACAACCCTGGTTGGAGAAATCATCCAAATTTTAGTTGGAAGAGTAGTAACAATAATGCACAAACTTCACAGCCACCATTTCAAGCACACCATAATTTTCAAAATTCTCATGGATATGCTTCTTATGTTCCCCCTCCTAGAAGAAATCATGAGGAAACATTGCATGCATTCATTGAAAAGCAAGAGACAATCAACACTCAACTTGCTCAAACCATGACAGATTTAAAAGATACTCTTGCAAAATTCACATCTGCTCTTAGTTTTCAAGTGCGAGTAGCTTTGGAACCCAACACATGGATCAAGTCAAATCAACCATTACTCTTCGCAATGGTAAGGTTATTAAAAAACCTATTCTTGAACCTTGTGAGAAAGATGATGAGTTAATCTCTGAGGGTAAAGAAGGGGTTGAACCTGAATATTGCAAAGAAAAGACTGATTCCCCACTAGTATTTCCATTTCCTCATGCCATGACCAAACAAAGGAAAGTCAATTACAATTCTAAAATCTTTGACAATTTCAAACAAGTAAAGATCAATATACCTTTGTTGGATGCTATTAAACAGGTTTCTTCTTATGCTAAATTTTTGAAAGACTTGTGCACTGTGAAGAGAAAATTGGATGTGAAAAAGAAAGTCTTTTTAGCCGAACAAGTAAGTGTCATTCTTCAGAACAATAATGCTTTGAAATATAAAGACCCTGGTTGTCCTACAATTTCATGCTTTATTGGAGAACATAAAATTGAAAGAACTTTACTTGATCTTGTAGCTAGTGTGAATTTACTTCCATATTCAGTCTTTTAGAGTCTCAATCTAGGTGAGTTAAAACCAACTTCTATAACTCTTTTACTTGCTGATAGATATGTAAAAGTGGCTAGAGGAATAGTTAAAGATGTGTTAGTACAAGTTGATAAATTCATTTACCCTGTAGATTTTGTTGTCTTGGATACACAACCTGTTGAAGCATGTAATTCAATTCCAGTTATTTTAGGATGTCCATTTCTTGCAACTTCTAATGCATTGATTAATTGTAGGAATGGATTGATGAAGTTATCTTTTGGAAACATGACATTGGAGATGAATATTTTCAACATTTGCAAGCAACCTGGAGATCATAATGATTTACAGGAAGTGGACTTTATTGAAAATTAGTTTATGATCAAGTTCAAACCACTTCCAGTGAAATTGAGTTTAATGAATCTAAAGATTTGCAAATGGTTTATTTTTTGGAAGAATCAAAGGCAAGTAGTTGGAGACCAAAAATTGAGGAATTGCCACCACGATCAATTGAGTCCATACCTTCAAGTGTTCAACCACCAAAACATGATTTGAAGTCGTTACCATTTAATCTCAAATACTCATTTTTGGGAGAAAATGAAACTTTTCCGGTAATAATTTCTTCCAAACTTAATGCTCATCAAGAAGGTAAGTTATTACAGACTCTGAAAATACACAAAAATGCATTAGGATGGACCATAGCTGACATAAAAGGAATTAGTCCTTTGATTTGCAGACACGATTTATTTAGAGGAAAATGCTAAACCCTCTAGAGAAATGCAACGAAGGCTTAATCCTAATATGAAAGAAGTAGTGAGGAATGAAGTCATTAAGCTTCTAGATAATGGAATCATTTATCCTACTTCTGACAGCAAATGGGTAAGTCCTACCCAAGTTGTATCTAAAAAGTCTGGAGTCACTGTGATAACAAATGAGAAAAATGAGTTAATTCCAACTAGGACTATTTGTAACATCCCCCATTCTTGGGATAAAAACAACAATCTCATGTCAACTGATGTAACCATATTATTTGATAGTTTCACCCACATCTACCTAGTGTTTTGCCTATGTTTTATATATATAATGCCTTGATATTCTTTGTTTTATGTTTTGAAGGCACTTTTGGATGGAAGATGCAAAAAGGAGTAAATTGGAGGTAATTGGCAGATTTGATGTTCAGTCGATGTTTTGAGAGCGTGAGTTCTAGAGATCGAAATGAAGTGATTCCAGTGGCACTAAAAAGCTAACATCCATATCTTTCTGGATATGTAATGCAAGAAAAATAAAAAGAGAAAGATCATGGAAATCACATCCTGCAAAGTCAAATCTCGCATTCTGCCAGTGTTGACCTTTGGCCATTCCAAATTTAATATCTGGAGCTACAGAAGTCCAATTGATGCAAACTCAATTTTCGTGGATTCCTAATTCAAAGACCTATCCACGCTCCAAATTTCAGCCAAAAACGATGTCATATGAGGGAGATATGAGTTTTCAAAGATGACAACTGAATTCCGCCAGCAAACAGGTTTCGTGAAGAAACAAGTCCAAATTACATTCCGAAGCATCTAAACCGACATCCAAGTT
>Ga0325410_1001153_pt1 | contig 28984 bp, 14 predicted proteins | sample PopdelMetagenome_16_FD_206182 | JGI IMG/M metagenome (GOLD analysis project Ga0325410, IMG submission 206182) | Populus deltoides microbial communities from Bellville, Georgia, United States - Xylem-PdIQD-R3 | ecosystem: Host-associated > Plants > Phyllosphere > Stem > Wood/Secondary xylem...
TTTGTACATACATTAGATATCTTGAAAAAGCAATTTATGCTTCCGTTAAGAGAAAGTATTAATTTTAGACAAATTAAAATTTGAAATAATAACCCAAGGAAATTGAATACATGACACCTTATTGTTTTTGCAGCCTTCCGACAACTAATACGGATATCAATGTTTGAGGATAGTGTTTACTTTAGGAAATATAGCTGCCGTTTTATTACCAACCCGCCATAGCTACATGTCAGCCACCACCATAGATGCAATTATAATTATCATCTTATATTTATTTTATTGCTTTCCCAACATAACCTTTTAATTTCAGGTATTTTTTTTAAATTAATATTTTTTATTTAAAAATATATTAAAATAATATTTTTTATTTTAAAAAAATTAATATCAACACATCAAAACAATTTAAATATACAATTTTAAAAAAAAAAAACACGATTTACATGATGTTCCCAAACAAATTAATCATCTCCATGACCACCAAAATAATTATCACCAAGATATCAACACAACTTAGATTATTTTATGTAACTATCACTCCATCATCATTTCCATTATCATGATCACCACAAAAACTCGTTATTATTTCAAAATAATTACAATTACAACCATCATTTTCTCACACTGTCATCATCATTAATGTCACAATAACATCATCTTTCAATGTTATTATCATTATAGTTATTATCATTATCGCTTTCATAATTAATACTATAATTTTCCTCTTCGTTCAAAAGTCACCGATAAAAAATATTTTATTTTGTAACAAAATATTTTTATTAATACATATCAGCAATAAAAAGTAATTCATTTTTCAATAGAGTATTTTTCATAAAATAAACAGACCATTTGCTATGATTTATATTAAAAACTAATTAATTCATAATTTAAAGTTGCTTTTCATAAATAATTTGTGATTGGTAACAAATTGACTTGAAATAATCTTTTTTTTTTTCATTTTTCAAGAGAGTGTTTTTCATTAAATAAAGAGCCTATTTTGAAATAAACTTTTGACTTTAAATAATTTTTTTTTAATATGGTATGCATTAAAACTCACATGTCAAGATTTGTTTTGTTAAAGCAAAATTTTGACTCAATTTTATAAAAAACTTTTTATTTAATTTAAGATTTATTGTTAACCAAACAAACGTTCAAGTTAAAAGTTAAAGACTCACTTAAACCAAGATTTAAAGATTATGACAAACATACCCTTAATCCTCCTTGTTTTTAACACAAAACACGCCATCACCTTCACAGCCAAGCCCCTCTGCTTCACACAGCCGAAATTCAAAAGGGTACAGTTCTCATACGTGTTGATTCGTATAAAATTTGTTAAGAATATCTGTCACGTTCATCTTTATCCTCTTAGCTTGTGCCTTGAACTCCAATAAATAACTCAAGATTTGAATAATATTACTACCCATGCCATTATGTATATTAGCATAAATTTTGTTAATTTTTTTTCTATATATAAAAAGTAGTGTCCAAGCTTTAAAAAAATCAACAAAAGAGATGTGTGTTACGCATACAATACCTTAACAAAAAAAAAAGAAGGTATTTTTCATGATTTTCCATGTATTATTTATTAAAAAATAGCTAGCATACAATATTTTACCAAGTTAAATTATAAACTTATTTATAAAGTTCAAGAAATATTTATTAATAATAATAAATTTCTTCTAACTACTTCAATTATCACCATCATTCAATTATAATTATTGTTATCATCATTTTTATTTATTATTGTTATTATAATTATCATTTTCGCCTCAATCATATTCACTATCAAAATCGTTACCGCCAGCAAGACATTAATCCTTCTTATTTTAATATTATTATATTTTTAAATTGTTATTTTTTATAAATTTCATCCAACTATTTCAATTATCATTGTTACTATTATTATTTCACCGTAATTATTATTATCATTATCTTTAATTATTTATCGGTATTGTTATTATCGTCATCATCTTCAGCCTAATTATATTCACTATTAAAATGGTTACCGCCAGTAAGATATTAATCTTTTTTATTTTACTATTATTATATTTTTAAATTGTTACCAGCCAAATATTATAAAATTTATTCCATGTAAAATATTACAGTCCAACGAATTCTCACCACTAAACTCTTTTAAGAAATTTGACAACTTCTAACATGATCATAACTGTCCGATGAAAGACAAGATAGTTTTATTTCATGAATCTTGAATGATGACAGCTTTTCCTTAATTTGAGAAAGTCATTGTCAAAATTAATTTTACATGGCAGACGGACTCAAAGTCGCTGGAAAAAAACGAGGAAGACTGAAAATTAAAGGAAAATTAAGAGTTTAGGTGGGGACAAGGGGTTGCGATCATGGACAAGGCCCACTATTTATAGTAAGATGGACTAGCAAACGGACTCGAATGTTGCTAGCAATTTCGTCTTCAAAACTTATTTTTATTATTTTTTATGGTAATTAGAACAAGTATTAGTAGAAAAAAAGACATGGCCTGGGGATAAGCATGTTTTTAGCATTTTAACAAAAATAGACAACAGGAAAGCCAAAATCAAAAACAAATTTAAGGACCTAGCAGCTAGGGTTCCTGTAGGAAGATCTAACTTCAAAAGACAGCAACAATGGTTGTTAAATTAATACCTTGGTATATTTTTAGCTACGATGCAGCAGAAGGCTTGATAGATGAAGCAGCAGCAGAAGGCTTGAGAAAGGCCTCTCAAAGACCATAAAAAAACACTCATAACCCTTTGTGAAGGCGAACCGAAAAGACATGACCTGGAGCTCACTATTCCTGCATTCAAGCCCATAAATGAGTCTCGATGATAATTAAAAGAAAGTAATTGGAGAAAGAAAAGGCCAGTAATATCATGGCCAGCCTAGAACAGCAAATCCAATCATAAAAAATAGATTACGTGTTGGCAAGAAAAAGAAACAGCGGTTGCGAGTGGAGAAGTATGGAGAATAAAGATGAAAAATAAATTAAGAATAATAGGACTATAAATAAACATGAAGAACAGTAGCGCAAGCATGCGAGAAAGCAATGCCAATTCTATATATCTTAAAGCAAAAGTGAAGCAACAAAGAAAGATATAGGATGGAATATGAAAAGAAAAAAAGAAAAATATTTGGGTTAAACTCGTATTATTTTAAAGCAAGGCCTCAAAATGCGAGAAAGCAAGGCCTCAAAATAACCCTTATTATTTTAAAAAGAAAAATAAATCGTATAAAAAGAGAATAAAAAAAATGTTATAGGATGGAATATGAAAAAGAACAAAAGAGCTTAAAAAGAAATCAAGCAAGCCTAAATGAACCTTATAAACATGGGTTAAACTTTTAAATTTATAATCCGTTAAATTCTTGATCTGGGCTTAACTCATGAGCTCAACACCTAATTTAAGGATGTAATTAATCAATTTAATTCAATTTAAAAACAATATTTCATTAGAAAAGCTAAATTCAACAAAGAAAAAAAAAACCCAAGGCAACCTGTGTTATTTTTAAAATGACTAAAAAATACCATAGAAAGTAAATTAAAAAATAAAAAAATGTTAGAGGATGGGAAAACAAGGCTCGAAAAAAAAACCCAAAGAAACACGTGTCAACTTCGTAAGGTTAATCTCTTAAACCCGCAAACCATTAAATTTATACTCAGACTCATCTGAGAAGATAAACACTTAGCTAATTAAATGTTGGATAATGAAATAATAATAAAAAAATAAATCTAAAAATATCTTGCAATGTCAAAAAAATAGAACAATAAAAAAAAATTTAGACCGGCAGGAAAAAAACTAAAGAATGATGAAATTACAAAAAAAAACAATTGCAAAAACTAACTAAAATAAAAAAAAATAGTAATTAAAAGAATAAGAACCAAATTTGATAGATAAAAATGTTAATTACGGGTGGAATTGAAAATAATTCTTAATTTAATAAATTATTCTAAACTAAAAAAATTGTAACAAAGATAACATGGTGAAATTGAGAAAACCTCTTAATTTCATAAAGTATTCTAAATTTTAAAAATTATAATAAAGAGAACAAAGATGAAATACTAAGTACAACAAACTTTAAGAGATAATTTGATTTCTTTTTAATTCTAGCACGAAAATAAAGTAAGAGAGAGGAAAAAAATAAAACAAAAGACCACACGTGCCATACTAGCCACCATAGTACCACGTGCCGCTGATCCATGAAAGGGACACCAAGACGTTTTAGAAGCTACCCTGAAACTATAGTTTTGGCCACTAGATGACGCCACTTGCGTCGTCTGATGGCGGCTGACACTATTCATCTAATTCTTTTTCTTTTTTATTTTTACCAAATTATCCTATTGCCCTCAATGACACTCAATAACTATCAAATGACCACATGTAAATCATAAAAGAGCCCCTAAATCAAAGACAATTTGTTTTAATTTTCAAGGGTAATAAAGTAACTTAATTGTTAAAAAATAAAATCAAAAACTTAAAAGCCTCTTGACCCAAATGATTTTTTTTTTGTCTTCCAAGGGCAACAAAGTAATCACATTGTTAAAGAAAACACAGAATTACTATCTAGCCATTTCCTTTAAATTAATGACAAATATATCCCATAAAAAATATCATCGTACCCATAAACCCGAGGGCATGTTACTTTACCCACCAAAAGGTAAAATCACCCTTTCAGTGTGGATTCGCACAGTGAAAGGTTGATGCTTTTTAGTATAGAGTATAACTTGAAACCTTATGCACTATGCTGCGGGTTGACTCGATTTTTTTTTTAATTGTAAAAAAGCGATGACTAGGTATTGTATGTATATTTTAAAAAAAGAACAAAAAAGAACGGCTCTATATCATAGAAAAAAATGGAAAAAAAAATAACAACCGTCAATCCCTAAAAATTCAAATGATGAAAGATAAAACCAGAAAAAAAATCAATGAACAAAAAAAAATTAAGAAAAAATATCAGCAAACCCAGGTAATGAAATTGAGAAAAATCAAAATTAAAGGTCCAATAATGAAATAAAAAAATAAATTAAAATTTGATAAAGGTGCTAGGAATAAAAATTTTAAACCAAAACATTAGTGCTGAAACCTAAAATATAAGGGCTAGATTGAAAATTTATAAGTCCACAAATTCACAAAAAAAATTCAAAATAAAAATAAAAATCAAGTGAACGAGAATCAAATTTTAAAGAAAAAAAAATTAAAAAATTTAAAATCAAAATATACCATTTAATACTTAAAATGCTTAACCTGATGGGATGATTCATAACCCAGAAAAGTTAGGATTTAGGCCGGTCTGGATCTCAAAAGTAATTGAAACAAAGCATGAAAAGAATAAACCCTCGTAAAAAAACTAAATTAAACAATAAGAAAAAAGCTGTAGGTTAACACGTGTTTTCTTCAACGTATTTCATATTAAAAGGTCTTTCTTCATTTAAAAATATCCATGACCTGAAGGGACCAAGACAAAGGCCAAGACCAGGAAAAAAAATTACCGTGATGATAATGAAGTGTGAGTATCAAAATGCAATTATGAAAACGTATAGGGACCTAATTGCAAAATTGGTCAATATCTAACTTTTTTTAATCCTTAAAAATCGATGAAATTACAAAAATACCAATGCACGTATGTAAATTTCCTAGTCCAATGAAATGGGCCTTTCCAGAAATAGAAAATGGAAGAGCTGTTGAAAGTGGGCATGACTGTCAATTTAGGCTTCCGAGCGAACCAATTAACAAAATGACTTTCAGCATAAACCACGTCAACGCTTCATAAAACGACGTCGCATAAAGGCACCCTCTTGACCGGCAAGACTCGACTGTATCGACTACAACCACTATTTAGCATTGAATCCACGTTCTGAAGTAAACTCTCAAGTCTCTCATCCCCCTCCACCCCCCACAGATCCACTGCCACTACCGCAACGACAGCCACCTAAAAAATGACTAAACCACCGCACCTCTTCCTCCGCCTCCTCGTCATCGTTCTCCTCATCTCCCTTTCCACCGCCGAGATAAAAAATCTAACAATCACAAACGACGCGCGAGCCATGATCCTCTTCGAAAAATTCGGATTCACACCAACTGGACACGTTACAATCTCCGTCAACTCCGTCTCCGTTGCCTCTTCTCTCAACGTTGGAAATCCAGTCTCTTCACGCCTCGGCTTTTTCCTTCTCTCCGAAGAATCTCGCCTTCAGGTCCTCCTCGAGATCCAGCAAAACCCTAACTTCTGCGTTCTCGAATCCCAATACATTCTCTCTCTCTTCACTTTCCGCGACCTCTCACCGCCTCCTCTCTCGTCTTTCAGTCAATCTTATCCGGTCACTGCTCCAAATGAATACTCACTCTTCTTCGCCAATTGCGCGCCGGAAACGCGCGTTTCCATGTCTGTCAAGACCGAGATTTATAATTTAGATCGCGACGGGTCTAGAGATTATCTTTCTGCAGGGTTAACGCAATTGCCTTGGTTATATTCTCTTTATTTCATCGCTTATGCTGGATTTTTAGGGCTATGGATTTATGTTCTGTATAGTAATAAAAGATCTGTCCACCGGATCCATTTGCTAATGGGGGGGTTGTTACTTATGAAGGCTCTTAATTTGATCTGTGCCGCCGAGGATAAGCATTATGTGAAGGTTACAGGGACTCCACACGGTTGGGATGTGTTGTTTTATATTTTCCAGTTTATTCGTGTGGTTTTGTTGTTTACCGTTATTGTTTTGATTGGGACTGGTTGGTCGTTTCTGAAACCCTTTTTGCAAGAGAAAGAGAAGAAGGTGCTAATGGTTGTGATTCCACTCCAGGTTTTGGCTAATATAGCTTCGGTTGTGATTGGTGAAACTGGGCCCTTTATTAAGGATTGGGTGACTTGGAATCAGGTGTTTTTGTTGGTTGATATTATTTGTTGTTGCGCAATTATTTTCCCCATTGTGTGGTCGATCAGATCGTTGAGAGAGACTTCCAAGACAGATGGGAAGGCTGCTAGGAATTTGGCGAAATTGCAGTTGTTTAGGCAGTTTTATATTGTGGTTATTGGGTACTTGTATTTCACGAGAATTGTGGTGTTTGCATTGAAGACGATTGCAGCTTATAAGTATCAGTGGGTGAGTAATGCTGCCGAGGAGACTGCTAGTTTGATGTTTTATATGGTGATGTTTTATATGTTTAGGCCCGTGGAGAAGAATGAGTACTTTGTTCTTGACGAGGAGGATGAGGAAGCTGCAGAGTTGGCTTTGAGGGATGAAGAATTCGAGCTTTGAAATGGATAGAAGTTGGGGTGATTCTACTGCTGCAAATTTAATGTGTTGCTGAAAATTTTTTCTGGGACAGGTCTGACATTGCAGCTGCTGCTCTTAATTTACATTTAGTTTTTTGCAATGTCGTTTTCCTGCTATAGAAACTTTGGTATTTACTGAGTAGTGGCTGTATTTTTTGTTAATGAATTTTCCATGTCGGAAGCTGATAATTACTTGTGCACTTCTTTATATGGTGTGTTAAAATGAAATGCCACGCATTCTTTTATCATTGAACTAGCTAATGACTCTTTCTAAACGATCTGTTAGCTGATACTATTCCTGTTTTTTTAGTATTTCATGTTATTGAATTCTTGTTTCCTGTAACCTGTACGTTTTGATGTTGTTTAAACACGAGGATGATTGCACTGAAAGCCACATGTTGGAATTTCTTTTTCTTGTTTTCCCGTATTAATGGCTTTTCCAATAATATTGATTTTAATATGAAGGTAATGAATCGCTCTCTTCTCACAGATTTGCCCCTTTGTTTCCAGATAGCATTTTTTCTCATTCTTCCCCCAAGTTTTGATATAGAATTTATTATTAGCGTTGTGCATTTCGTTACTAGTTCAGAATGAAAGTTTACTGATAGATGAACCAGGTTTCGAATAAATTATCCTACGAAAAACTGAAAAGAAGTTGGCTTGTATCTGAAACAGGAACATATCACGAATGTTCTCCTGCTGCTCATAAAAGAAATGTGCATGGTGCGAGGTTTCGTGAAATTAGATTATTACTTGCACGTACCGTGTGCGCATGCAAATTTCCTAGGAATGAGAAGCTTTATGGGTCGTGTCTGGTAATCTATCCCCTGTCTATCTGAAAGAAGTAAATCATTGTGATGTTTGTTTCAAAGTTATGCTAGCTAGCTGTTTGGTTTGGTAGCCAGTATCATCAATGGGTTATTTATCTGGTGTTTTGGAGAGTTGTTTATTAATATGTATTGTTATAGAGCCAACCCAGAAACTTCCTTATTAGTAGAAGTTCATTCCCACCCCTGAGGTCACTGATGATGCTGGGAAAAAAAAAAAATATTAAGAATGCATCATTGCAACTCTTCTAGTTTTGATTTTTATTCTGAAAAAGCAAATCTATGCAACAGATTTGCTTTTCCAGCTTTTATTAGCTGGCCATGCCATTAGGTTGAATGCTTAACGTTCCTGAACTTGCATTTGACTAAGTTTTTTTAGGATTTCTTGATTATCAAGCTTTCTCATCTTCAATTCCAGACCTTAAGGCATTTGGTCTGTAGTGCTCATGGTTTTGGATCTTTGTGCGGGGAATCAGTCAATGAGAGTGACCTTAAAGCTAAAAGAAAAAAATCGTTTTGTTTTAATAAAAAAAACAAGCTTATTTAGTTCTTTAAAATGGACCGACTCCAAACAGGCCCTGGTCCAGAAGAGGCAGACCCGATCCAATCCAATTCCGAATAACATAATTGCTCTGTTGGTGAAATCAACAGCCACGCCCAATCAAACTAAGGAGTAAACAAAAAAAAAAACAAGAAGCCAATGAGCCTTAGATCAATCGCCATTTCCTCTCACAATTTGGATTTAAGTTTCCTTGTGCGCGCGTACATGTCTATTAACCAAAGCATTATAATGCGTGGAGTTTTTCAATGTCGTAGTAGATATAGTTTATTGTAGATTATTATAGTGAAATTATTTATTTATTTTTGAATGAAGAAAAAAAAAACCTTGAGATTAGGGTGTTTTGAAATTTTTTTTTTACTAAACTATTTATTATTAAAAGATTGTTTGGGAGTGTTTTTTTTTAGCATGGTAAAAATATTATTTAACTCTTAGAGTCAACAAAATTTAAAGCTATTGATCAATGATTTTTTTTACTTTTCATAAACTTTTAAATAATAAAAATATTTCTTTACTTTCATGATCAAAAAATTATTGGGTTGTTGGATAAGGATATTTTTATTTTTTTTTTCCATAATTTATGTGCAATTGAAGTACCTTTTTAGCTTTGAAAAAGACAAAAAAATAAGGTTTGTATGGGATTATTTTTTTACTTCCACACTACTTTTTAGGGTAATTGTTAGGGTCATGGGAGGTGTTTTACTATTTTTACTTTGACTTTTTAATTAAAAAGTTATTGGGGTCTACTTAGGAGGACCTATCAGATAGGTGATATTTGCGCTTTTCAGGTGGTGTATGTAACGTCACCCGGTGGCCAAAGTTGACTTTACGCCGTCTCTTTGGATACATCATGGTGCTTTCTTTCACATGGTGTTCTTTCACATGGTGTGACACGTGACAACGTATGGTGGTTGAATTATCGCCGGTTATCCTTTTTTTTCTTCTTCTTTTCTCTCACCTGCCAGGTAAAATGCACGGTTGTTCTTTTTTTTTTTGGTTTTTTAATTTCAGTGCTCATTATTTTAATTTCTTATTTCATTATTTTCCTTTTATAAGAGTTTTTTTTTTGTTTCAATTTAGTCATTCAATTAAAATTTCTCATATTTTTTTTTTATCATTTCTGTCCTTATTATCTTGATTTTTAATTTTTTCTCTTGGCTCTTTTGTTAAAGTTTTTCTAACTTTCAATTTCATCATTCAATCAAAGTTTTTGTTGTTTTATTTTTTTTAATTTGAACCTCATTTTTTTATTTTGTTAAAGCTATTTCTCAATTTAATTTAACCCTCCAATTGAACATTTTTGTTTGCCCTTTGATCATTATTTTTTATTTTCACCCTTATTTTTTTAGATCATTTTGTGATTGATTTTTTTCCATGTTTCATCTTTTGTCTTTTGATTTTTAAGGGATTTGGCTTCGTGCATTCTTATTATTCTACATTAATTTTTTTTAAATATTAGTTTTGTAATTTTCTTTAATTTTTTTCTACAGGTTTATCTCAATCTCATGACCTAGTTCACGAGTTTTGCATATCTTTTTAGAATATAGTTTTTTTTTAACAATAAAATTGTTTTGTTTGTGTTTTTTTTCAAGATATTATTCTAATTCATCTATAATTTCTCCTTCTATTTTATATAAATGAATTTTATTTTTTTAAATAGAAATATTAGTTTTTAAATATTATTTTTTATACATTCGGCCTTACATAATAATTTTGTTTAGAGTATGGGTTTATTCAATCAGTTTTATTTATATTTATTTTTGAAATCATGATTTTTTTATGTAAATTTATTTTTTATTAATTTAAATAAATAATTTCATAAAATATAATTTAATAAATATTTTATTTTTTATAATTAAACATCTTAATTTATATTCATCTCTTTTCATTCCTATTCCACCCAAATCAAATTAAATCCCGTCTAATTCCAGAAACTTACAAACCACTTCGATTATGAAATGGAGCTGTGCTGAAAGTGATCCTGGTGGCAATTAATCGATATGACCGTGGCTGTGCCAGATGTTAGATGCCTACTTGTTTTCCTTCTATTATTAATTCCCACAAGAGCAGGTTCTGAACTAGGCATCGTGAAGCTTTATGGCTAATTAATGCGCCGAATTCTGATTTGGCTAATGGCCTTTGGCTAGGGGCTAAGATTGCTGATGAAGAAACGAAATTTTCTTCTGTTTTTTGCGTGGCAAAAGCAGCAATGATAGCAGATAAGAAAGCTACCTATTCCTTTAATTTTCTTTTTTCTCTTAATATTTGGGAATCAAGTATAAATTGGTTTTTAAAATTGATGACGAGGCTACTGCGTGCTTAAGCTTCCTAGTATATATCGAAAATAAATAGTGTATGTTCACTCATGAACTTTAGGGCAAGTATCTGGAATGGCTGCTTACTGCAGTGACATTTTTCTGATAACCTAAACTCATGATGATGACGATGACGAGGCCCATAGAAAGCACGCATGTTCTGGGAAGCATACTGATGAGCTCCGTTGAACCCAAGTTTCAGCAAAGCCAATGCTGTGTTTGGTGGATGTTATCATTATTCTTATCCCATCGTTTTCCTGGCCATGACTTCTTCTTATCTCTTATAAGAATGATGGAATTCACAACATAACGAAAGCATTGCGCCATTAACATTCCTTGTTGAAATGGTGACAGATCAAAGGTTCCTTTTTCTCACTGTTTTTTTCCCCTCTCTCTCCCAGGAGAGACAAATGGTTTCCATAATGGGACGACCCCATAATTACCCAGCACGCTTTCTTGGTAAGTGATCTGGTACAATTGGAATGTCATGAAGAACAGAGGTACGTAGATATACAGTAGCTTGTATCCGCATCAAGACTCGTTCAAGAAAAAGAAGAACAGAATCAAGACTGTTTGATAGAAAGTTTTTTTGCCGCAACATTAGGCTTTTTTCAGATTACTAGATAGACATTTTTTTTACCTGAACGGACCATTACAGTCTCTTTCACTGTTATTCGTTGCTAGCTAGCTACTTTGTTTACTAATTGGAGAGTGAAAAGGGGATCCAAGGGTACTATTAACATATATCATTACTAATAGATGATAGGATTAGAGTATAATTAATAAGTAATTAATGAGAGATGTAATTAGTTTATTCGTTTTTCAAAATTAAGCGCCTTGAGCTATGTAAAATGTCTTCCGCAGTTTTTTCTTACTATTAATTTAATATATTTTCCACAGGTTGTTATAATGATTTGAGGAAAATTTTATATATCTAAATCAGCAATCTTACAGTTTAGATTCAAAGGTATAAAGGATGTCAGGCGATGATTCATATGTCAGCAGGCTTATAGCTAGCTGGTAATACCATAACTTCTTTTTGACCATGCTAGCTTATTGAAAACAAATAAATGGACAATTAAGAAGATATATATGCAAAATAAGATATTATTCTTCATTGCCATATATATATTAAAAAAAAGTTGCGAAATTAGACAAAATTCCCATGATTTCTGACCAAAATAGGGAAACATCCGACCCTTGATTTCTTCCACAGCACTTCCCCCATTTTCATCCCTTCAGCAAAGTCATAGCAAAAAACAAAACATACTAATTAACAAACTTTAAGCATAAAAAAGACAAAGAAAACGGATGAAAGTGAATAATCACATCAAATTAATTACTGGTCAGGGAGCTTAATTAATCTTTTTGTTCGACGACATCTACCGTAGCAGTACAGGACAACAGCCTGCGAAAGACCCTAAACAAGGCACTGCAAGATATTTCCTTCACTTCCCTAAACACCAAACACCTCCCTTTACGACCACCCTTAACTTGATGATCTTTTCTCTTCTTTCCATGACTAGTCACCTTCTCTTTCACTCTCTCAAGGCACTTCTTGGTCTTCTCTGGCATACTTTCTTTTCTTGAAAACGTGTAGCTCCTCAGATACATCTGCCTGCAGGAGATACTGTCCACCACTCTTGGGTGGCCATGCAAGCCATGACCAGCTACACGGCGGACAGATTTTATGAGCTCAGCATCAGGTTCCGGCCACTTGTAGAGGTTCACATAATTCGCTCGGACAGGCACCCGTGGGTCTCGCGTATCATTGACACAGTTTGATATGCAAACTGAGCTCATTTTATCTGTGGGTTTGGTGTTGTGATGTGAATTAATTTTGGTCTGACCATATATTCTTATAGCTTACAGGGCTTAGCTTGAACAAAACAGATATTTCGAGAGGCCGAGAGAGAGAGAGAGAGAGAGGGTGGAATATTGCTAATGGGATATGGTCATAGTGGGAAAGTGGAGATTTTATTAAGTAATTCTTAGCATAAGTGGTAATGAATGTGTTCTAGGGGATTGTTTTCCGAGTGACGTGTTAAAATCTTTGTCAAAATAACTTTTTTGACATGAGCCCACGTAATGGGGTGGCGGATTTGGAAGCGGAGATGAACCTAATTTTTTTGGTTAGTTGGCCTTTTAACGCATGCCCGATTGTCGTTGTTTTAGACAAGTAAAAAACAAAAAAAGGGTATTAGTGTCAAGGTGAGAAAATATTAGTAATTATAAACCTCTTGGAATCTTATGTGCTGAGCAAAAAGTTTAATTACTTTTATATCCCGAGAATTTTAGTGAAATTAGGCTTTAGCCCCCAAACTTCCTAGACGTATATAAACATATGGACATGGACTCGCATGGAGCGTGGAGTAAATTCTTGACTAAGAGATGCAAGTAATAAAATCTTAGCAGAAATGTATGTAGCTGTAAAATTCTCAAGAACTATCACATAGATTTTAGGCACAAGAACTAACCAAAAAATGTGGTTTGATGGTAAAATTTGAAATCTCATTTTTCATAAAAAGTCTTAGATTTAACACTTTCTAACATCTTTTTTCAATTACCGGAAATCAAAAATTTATTAAAGAACTTCAAGAAGTGTAACTTAATTGATTAAGTTTTAGATTCGCTTCTTAGAGATCACCGGTTCGAGTTTCATAAACTTTAGGGTTATTGGAGGTTTACATAGTCGTTAACTTTAGGGCCCGTGAGATTAGTCGAGGTACGCGTAAACTAGCCCGGACATCCATGTTAATAAAAAAAAATCTATTAAAGAGACATATAATAATTTATTTTTTTTATGAAGTTACAAATTCTATTTTTCTAGAAAAACCCATTTTTAACATGACAACTTAATCTTCTGTCGAAGCAAAAAAAATAAAATAATGAATATATATGCATACATAGTAAATATATCCTCCGGTGATATATAGATAATTTTGTCTTTTATTAATTATCTTTCTCTACTATTATTTTAAGTAAATATTAATAATTACTTTCTTTATCATCATAAAATCTCTTTCTTTGCACTTGTTAGCAAAACCCATCACTCTAATATTTCAAGTGATAATTTATTTCAACGAATTGCTATAATCGCATGCAATAAATAATCTATTCCTGTACGATCCGGCCGTTTCATGTTGGCAACCTCCAGTCCAACGTTTTAAACTTCCCTTTTCAAAAAAATCCAAGTAACAAAAATTAAATGACCAAACCGCTACTGTCATCATCTATATATTAACTAAATTACACACACACACACACACAACACACACACAATCAACTTGTTAGAAGCTCACTTGTGGTTTGAGCTGGATTACTTGCATTGGATGTGATTATATACGGAGACAACAGGCAGATACGGGAGGTAATACAGGAGTTACAACTGTTCAAGTAGAACTGTCTCCGATCAATATATGTAAGAAGAAAGTGATTTGGCAATTGATGAGAGCTAGCAGAGGCCAAGATGTTGACAGTAGACGGGAAAAATATCTTGAAACCGAATGCATATCAATTAAAACATGACTAGACTGACTCTAAACAAGGATAATTGGGATTGTTCGCATGAAAAATACTGGGTTTGCGAGAAAGTGATGAAGCCGCAGCTTTATGTTTAGTTTCTTAAAGTTGTTGCCGGAGAAAGTCCAGCTGATGAGTTAATCTTGATGGGGTTGGCAGGTTAGGTATGGACAAACGGTTTCATGCAAAGCCCATGTGATCAATTTTCGCACCTCATAATTCCCTATGACATGCTGGGACATTCCATCTCTGCTAATTTCTTCCAACTATAAGCGTTTACCAAATCTAAATGTACATGAAATGAGGAAAAATACATGTGAACATACACATATGTAACCGGCCACAATAAGCACATCGAGGACACCGTGACATATACATAAACAACCTGCTGGTTGACTCATCATCGATCAGAAATATATTGCCGGATATGCCTCAACTTGCTAGTTGATCATATCTTCTATATATGCTAATCTCAATGACCTGGGGCTTATTTTTTCTTCTAAACGAATTGCTTTTAGCTTACAAAACTGGGTCGGCTCATGAGCTGGTTATACCACATTAAGATGTGAATTCTATGCAGTGAGCTGGATCGCTAGCATGCATTATGTGTTGGGGAAGGGTGAATATTGGCTATGAGGTGCAACTGACGTTAGCATGTTTATATGTGGAGGATTTGATGGTCCTAGGAATGATGGTTCCATAAAGTTTAGGAATTATGTCTTCTCTTGCATACCTCATTGCTTGTGAATATTGTTTGCCAAAAACCCAGTTGTTTACGTTTAACTCGTCAGCAGCTACTTACAGTAAATGGGAAGAGTTATTTTCTTTCAATCTACATTTAGGCTTTCCTGTTCTGTTTCGGTGCAGAAGAGATGAACATCTATGTAATCCTGTCCATACTAGATACAATATCTTAAAAAGGATGGATTATAAGCAAGGTGATGAAGTTGAAATACCATTAGGAAAGTCGAATATTCATCTATGACATGCCATATGGGGAAATGGCCGTCTGATGAAGAAATGGACTAGCCAGGAACCCAGCCATACTACCAAAGAGTCTGATCATGAATTCATGATATTCTCTCAACAAGAAATAACATACATAAACGGCAAGATTAGCAAGCACACGAAACGAATTGCATACCTTTACATTTAATAAAATTGAGGTTAATTTCACTGCGATATTAGACAACGGCTAGCATGTTGATGCCAGCCTTTAATTTTCTGTTGGTGCATTTAAATGTGTGGAGAAATGATCTTAGTTGTTTATCAAATCTTGTTACTGACCTGTAATTCCGGGATTAGGAGGGAAAAAAAGGTTTCTGATAAGAGTGTTTTGCTATGCAAAATAATTTCTTCCTACCCTATCTGGAGTGCCTGTCCCTATTCCTCGGCACTCTCTGAAATTTTTGTGAACTTGTTGTTCGAGAACAATTTAATGAGAGCTTTTTTTGGAGCAGGCAAGTGTATAAGAGGGAAAAAAAAGACAAACTTCACGAATTTGTAAGGCCACTGACATTTTAATCTAATACTATTCATTAGACCCCTGTGTTGTAAAATATTGTTCGTTGAGACCTTGTAAAAAGATAGAAGGAAGTGATCTTTGACTTATTGTCTTACCTACTATATAGTTTCCCTCCCCTACATGGCTATATCTCTCTCTCTCGCCCCCTCTCCCTCTCTCTATTTTTATTATAAATTCTTTGCAAAAACGGTGTTACCACTAAAGAACTGCAACAGAAAATTTATTACCACAAAATGGAGGTCCAAAAACTCCCTAGAACATCCAAGCCCTCTCTTTCTCCCACTCTAGCAGAAATCCAAAAGGGTGTCCATGACTCGCAAAGCGACATGATCTCCGATTACAGCACTCCTGTCCATCATCAAGTCCTTGAGCTAGGCCATGCTTGTAGCTCTATACCACCATCAAACCCTTTTGTTCTTTCATTTGACAACTTGACATACAGTGTCAAAGTTGGCCAAAAAATGTCACTTCCAATCTGTGGAAAGGACTCATCACTTGATTCTTCAGAGACAGGCAAGAAAATTTTGTTGAATGATATATCTGAAGCAGCAAGAGAAGGTGAAATCACGGCTGTTCTTGGGGCTAGCGGGTCTGGTAAATCCACTTTGATCGATGCACTTGCAGACCGAATTGCGAAAGAGAGCTTGAAAGGGTCTGTGACTTTGAATAGTGAGGTCTTGGAATCAAGGCTATTGAAAACGATATCTGCTTATGTTATGCAAGATGATCTTTTGTTTCCTATGCTTACTGTGGAAGAAACGCTAATGTTCTCAGCCGAATTCAGGCTTCCTCGCTCCCTCTCCAAGTCAAAAAAGAAAGCAAGAGTTCAAGCCTTGATTGATCAATTAGGCCTGCGTAATGCAGCCAATACTGTGATTGGAGATGAAGGGCACAGAGGTGTGTCAGGAGGTGAAAGAAGAAGAGTTTCTATTGGAATTGACATCGTTCATGACCCAATTCTCTTGTTTCTCGATGAGCCAACTTCAGGGCTTGATTCAACTAGTGCTTTAATGGTTGTTAAGGTCTTGCAGAGGATTGCACAGAGTGGAAGCATTGTGATCATGTCCATACATCAACCGAGTTACAGACTCTTGACCTTACTTGACCGTTTGATCTTTCTTTCACACGGACAAACGGTGTATGCTGGCTCGCCAGGAAGTCTTCCAGAATTCTTTGCTGAGTTCGGACATCCAATTCCTGAGAACGAGAACCGAACTGAGTTTGCTCTGGACTATATTCGCGACCTTGAAGAAATTCCAGGTGGAACCAAGACCTTAGTTGAATTCAACAAGTCATGGCAAGCCATGAAAAATGCCAAGAACAGATTCTCCAATGCGTCAAAGCTCTCACTTAAGGACACAATAAGTGTCAGCATTTCGAGAGGAAAACTAGTCTCTGGCGCCCCAAATGATTCGAACTCGACATCTTCACCCGTTTTAAGTTTTGCCAATCCACTTTGGGTTGAAGTGATGGTTATAGGCAAAAGATCATCATTAAATGCAAAAAGAATGCCTGAATTATTCGGAATTCGCCTTGCTGCCGTTCTTGTTACAGGTATAATCTTGGCTACCGTTTATTATCATCTTGACAACTCTCCCAGAGGTGTGCAAGAGCGATTAGGCTTTTTCGCTTTTGCCATTTCCACTACTTACTACACAAGTGCAGAATCCATCCCTGCCTTTATCCAAGAACGTTATATTTTCATGAGAGAAACTGCCTACAATGCTTATCGTCGCTCGTCTTACGTTCTTGCTCACTCTCTAATCTCAATTCCCTCTCTGATCGTACTCTCTATTGCCTTTGCCACAACTACATTCTGGGCAGTAGGACTTGATGGTGGGTTTTCTGGGTTTTGTTTCTACTTCTTCACAATCTTCTGTGCATTCTGGGCTGGAAGTTCTTTTGTTACATTGCTCTCAGGCGTTGTCTCTCATGTTATGTTGAGTTTCACCCTTGTGTTAGCCATTTTGTCCTACTTTCCTCTCTTCAGTGGATTCTACATTTCTCGCGACAGAATTCCTCCATTTTGGTTATGGTTTCACTATATGTCTCTAGTGAAATATCCATACGAAGCAGCTTTACAAAATGAATTTCACAGTCCAACAAAATGTTTTGTCATGGGCGTGCAAATGTTTGATAACACACCGCTTGCCGTGATGCCACTATCAATGAAATTAAAGATGTTGAAGACCATCAGCACCCGTTTGGGCCGGAACATTACAAGTAATACTTGTGCAGTCACAGGAACAGATATACTGCAGCAACAAGGGATAACACAACTCAGCAAATGGAATTGCTTGTGGATAACTATTGCTTGGGGATTTTTCTTCAGGATTCTGTTTTACTTTGCTTTGTTGTTGTGGAGTAAGAATAAGAAGAGGTAAATAGAATCACTGTTTATCTAGCTTGTACCTAACAAGAATGGAGCTACCTAAGAACATGGTCATCTTTTCCTTATGTAATCGTTAACCCAGTTATATATAATTAATTTCTCTGACGAAAAGGTTGCGCGCAGTAGGGGTATCCTGGATAAAGGGGTTTGGGTTTTAATTCATAATTGTTTTTAATTTAATTTCTAATATTTTATAAAATATAAATCCAGTCCATTCAATTTTTGGCTTTTTGAATTTGACCAGGTTTGATATATCAAGTTGGACTAAATTTTTTTTTTATGTATATTATAAATATCTGCATGTTGGATATATTAATTCTTTATTCTTCAACGATCCTAACAAAATATTAGATTATAACTATTGAAATTAGATAAAACTTCTAAAATACATATATTAGGAGAACATAAAAATTATTATAATTTTTACATAAAAAACAAAACAAAAAAAAAATCACAATTAAATATTTTATCAAATAATTATGATGCAATATAATAAAAAAATTAAAAAAATATATTATTTATACTAAGAATTCGAATTACTCATAATAGATTATATGGGTTAGATGGATTAAATAGAGTTCAGCAAGTTTAAAAATCTCAATCCACACTCTATCTATAATATTTATATATTAGGTTTGTTGATCTATTATTATTTATAATATTTATATTATTTAATTTTAACTGTTAAATCAGATTAGATAATATAAATATTACATGAAACCTGATTTTTTTTTAACACCACTGCACGCAGGTTAAAATTTACAAAATTCTGTCAGTTAGACATTGTTCGAGAAAGAACAGTGGCTGACTTCTTACTCGAAGACAAAGATTGAGGAGCAGGCTTGCCCGAGTAATTCTGTGAATATTCGAGTGAAATACAATGGAAATAAGCAATTAGTCTGGAGAATAGGAATCAGTATGGGAACTTGTCCAATCATTTTGGTTTGTTTGAAAATATATTTATGATTATTTTTTAAAGTATTTTTTATTTAAAAATATATTAAATTAATATTTTTATATTTTTTAAAAATTAATTTTGATATTAGCGTGAAAATAACCTAAAAACATAAAAAATATTAATTTAAAGTAAAAAATAAATAAAAATTTTTTAATTTTTTTTCAAAAACTTTTTGGAACATAAAAATAAACAGGATGATGTGCTCATTATGCAAAAATTCAAAAATCTGGTTGACATTAATATGTTAAACAATTAAAAAATTAATTTTTAAAAAAAAGTAATTTAAAAAGCAAAAATTCTCACAATGTCGAATATGAAAAAAAAGAAAGAAGACTTACTTCCACTTAGACATGTGAAATGCCTTTTTTAGGTCAAAGTTAATTATACATAATGAAAATATTATTTTTTATTATAATAATATTATAACTAGAATATTGTAGTCATTTGAATTTGAATCTTACTGTGATTTTTAGCAAAAAATGTTTAAGAAATTGATAAAAATTATCAAGATTAAAATCAATTTACGGATATTTAGTTAAAATTATTGTTTAAGGTATTTTTGATATATAAAAGGAATGATATTTATGTCTAAGTAAATTAAATATAAAAACAACACATACAATTTTATCACGATTTACAAAAATATATTTAATCCTTTTATTTCTAGTTCACTTATAATTTATTATTATGATTATTATAAATTTTATAATTTATTTGCTTTCTTTTTAAAAAATGAAAAAAGAGATGTAGTTAAGAAGGAAAAGTTTGATTAAAAAAAAAGACATTTTTTGAATAAAAAGTACTAAATTGAGGACAATCAACACTAATCAGCGGGTTATGGAATTATTATTTATGCTATAGGGACTAAGTAATTAGTTTTGCTGAAGTACAAGGACTAAGTTATAATTAACTCATTTCTTTGTAAAGAAGATTTATATATAAAAAAATTATATAGCAAAAGCCAAAATAGATGTTTGCTTAAGTGGGCCACAGACTGTAGGAGCCCGGCCTGTAGATTCAATGGGTTTGGTGAAAGAATTTTCTGTCTTACATTCCTATCCTTTGGATTAAAATAAATGCATCCTGTCCGTCCAAATGAAGTACTCTTACCTTTTTAATCAAAGAGATAAAACGAAGGAAAGCCCCGTCGGTTGTTTAACTTTCTATAAACATCGAAAATAGCCATTTCTCCTTCTCTCTCTCTCTCTGAACTCAATTCACATTCGGAAAAGTTAGGGTTTTCAAATTTCAAGGTACGGACTCCTGAATTGAATTGTTCTTAATTAGAAATCAGGGCTTATTTAGCTCTTTTCACTGCAGTTCCATTCAATATTGAGTTTCTTTTAGTTAATAAGTGATTAATTATTGGTGTTTGCTGATGAATTCATTTAAAAAAAGTTGCAATTTTTTCTGTGGGTTTTCAAATCCGGATTTTTTGTGTGTCAAGATGCTAGCTTTTTAATATGTGTCTTGATAGATCTGATTGGTTTCTTCTTGCCCTGATGCTCTTAAATAAATTCATGTGCGTGTTGCTATATAGTCTATTACAATTGAATGATTAATTTGTTGGTGAAGCTGCTGGTGATTAATTTGTTTGTTTGTTGCAGTTTGAAAATGCCGCGATATGATGATCGATATGCCAGTACGCGTCTTTATGTTGGACACCTGGCTGCTAGGACACGATCACGGGATCTGGAACATCTTTTCAGCAAATATGGGCGGTAATTTCTCTATTTTCAAGTTTAAAGTGCTTGAGATATTGGTCTTAAGCTGTGATAGTGTTCTCTCTTTCTCACAAGCACACACGTGAATTGGGCACTGTGGGTTTTTATCCTCTTAGCTAGCTATTGAAGAAATTATTCGAATATAATTTGTACAGTTTATTTCTGGGCTTTCAAGTTTCTATTGAATGATGCTCTAACATGAATTTAACACTATTGATCTATTCTCTGCAGTGCAGTAATAGTATATCTATTTGTTTCCTTTGTTTAACTGTCCTTGATTGGTAAGAGGGAGTTTTTTTTGCCCCTGCAAATACTTAGGAAACATTAAGGTCTTCAAAAGCTTGTTTTGCTCGTGGATTTGTGTCATTCACGTTATCTGTGTGGGTGGACCTAGGTGTCATTTTTTAACTTGAATGATCTTGTTGAAGGTTTCTGGCCTATTGCCTAACCTGGAGGTCTATGGTGAGAGGGTTGCCATGATGGAATTGGTGGAATTTCTTGCCAAGTTATAGGAGACTTTGGCGATTCTTTCTATTATGTTATTGCGTGTTTTTATGGAATTGGCAACAATCTCAAACTGGTGTTTAGTTCGTCTATGAGGGGTGAAGTATCATACACTTGCAGTACTTAAGTAATGATGGCCTTACTGTTTGTGGCAACCATTTCGCAGAGTACGAGATGTGGATATGAAGCGTGACTATGCATTTGTTGTAAGTCTTTTCCATTTCTTCTCATGATTTTCACTGAATGGAATTTTTCTGAGCATTGGTTGAGCACATATCCTTTTATTTTTTCATGATGAACACTGCTTTATATATTATGTGATCCACATATGGTGTGTTCTGCTGGGTTGTTCTCACCCTCTTTAAACAGGAATTTAGTGATCCCAGAGATGCTGATGATGCAAGGCATTACTTAGATGGCAAGGAGTTTGATGGAAGTCGTATCATTGTGGAATTTGCAAAAGGGGTAAGTTCTGTCTAGTTAATGTTTTCATTTAGTATACTCACAAACTCAAAACATGCAATTTTAAATTAGTAGACTAGGCCTGTATTGGTTTTGGTTTTATAGGATTAACTGGAAGCAAATTGGTTGTATGTAGATGGATCCAAGTTCAAATCCTAATCCAAATTGAAGCAAATTTATAGTTTTGTGAGATGTCAAACTACTTTATTCTTGTTGCTCTTGTGGGCTTCCAGAGTATTTGATTTATTTTTTCATTCACAAAGATTATTAATCCTTATTCATTGAACTTGATTCTGTCGCTTGAATAAGGTTGAGGAGGTTGATTACTGGTGACTTAATTATTCACTTCCCAATTGGCTCTCCAGCCAAAAGCATAAATGTTCACTTTTGAAATTGTGAACGCTATTGATACGCTTTTACCAGATTAATGTTTTTTGTTGTTGGGAATTTCTAGGTACCTCGTGGTTCTCGAGAATATTTGGGCAGAGGTCCTCCTCCAGGATCTGGACGCTGCTTTAATTGTGGTATTGATGGCCACTGGGCTCGAGATTGCAAAGCTGGAGACTGGAAGAACAAGTGTTATCGTTGTGGGGAAAGAGGTCATATAGAGAGAAACTGCAAGAACAGTCCCAAGAAACTCACGTGATTTTCACCTCATTTTGTCATTTCCTTCCTATCCTGCTGCTGCTTGTGCATTGCTTTGTTTCTGTGATAATTTTCTACTGATGCTCAATGGTGCTCTGTTTTTTTTTTCTTTTTATTGTGTGTTCTATACAGCAGCCGGGGGAGGAGTTACTCTCGATCACCAGGTAGATCACGCTCTCCTCACCGTGGCAGAAGCCGCAGCCCAAGTTATAGCCGAGGTCGAAGCTACAGGTCTGTGGTTTTTCCTTGAAAGCATATGATTATGCATTCTTCTCATATCACACATAGTATGGTGTTCTTGATGATTTTTGGGTTATTCATTTTCTGTATTTTGGTTTATCTGGATCTTCTGTTCTTTTTCAGCCGATCAAGATCCCCACCACCAAAGAGAGAGCGAAGTGTTGAGAATGAGAACAGGTCATTGAGCCCTGAACCAAAGAGTACAAAGGCCAGGAAGCGCAGCCCAACACCTGATGAAGGCAGCCCACGCCCTTCTCCCAAATCTCGAAAACTGGATGATGAGCAAGATAGAGAGTACAGTGGCAGCCCCACGGGAAGAAGCAGAAGCAGAAGCAGAAGCCCTCGAGATGAGAGGTATAGAAGTCCTCAGACTAATGGTCGCAGCCGCAGTCCCAGTCCCAGGGATGATAGAAGCCCCGTTGATGATGATTATGAGGACAACAACCGCACCCCGAGAGATAGTGACGTGTCACGTTGAAATGCACCATCCCAATGGAATTGGTGTACCTGCTTGCACTTCACAATCGTCACCAAGACCTTAAGTTTGTTCTATTTAGATGGTCAAACATTTTATATGCTAAGTAGAGATGTAATTTGAAACTTTTTATTTGGATTAGGGAGCCTATTTTAATCATTTGGTATGCAGAGCTATGCATTCAAATTCGTTTTGTTTTATTTTTTTCTTTTCTGGATTTAGAACCTACAAACTGGATGGCCTGTCAATATTATCCCAGGACATCTAGGGCAAATGGCAATTATGAGCTCAATTAGTGTGGATGGAGCTGAATGTTTATTTATTTCGCAAAAAAACTGGAGAAAAAAATATCAGTGCGTGCTTCTGCCCTATAATGAGGTCCCAACGAACTTGAATTTCGAATCAACTGTGGCTAGGTTGTGCATTGCGTGCATCTGTTGTGCCCTAAAAACTAAGCATGGTTTTTGTTGGGATTTGCCGCGCAAATTCTTAACTGAAGATCAAATAAAATGGTGAGCAATTTCCATAGCCAGGTTTTGGGATGAAAATATCAATTCAAGTCTTCTTGAAGGGTTTTTGGCGAAATTAATCTGAATTCTGAAATCGATTTTGTGTACAACGGAGGATTATCCAGATGCTTTTTTGTAATCAACTACACGTTTCGTCGTGGAGTTCATTTACTGTCAAAGCCCAGGAGCTATTTCGAATTTCTTGCTCCCAAGATTCCATCTAATCCTCGAATATGTCACCCGCCATTTCTTTGCCCTGCTTCAATAGTGTGATCTTTGCAGCGCGCCGGTCACCCCAGAAAGGAAAGTTGAAGAATGCAAAAGTGCCCGGGGCAACGCCAAAACTTAGCAACACTACAGGCTTCGGTACCAGCAAGAAAGAGCCATTATGGCGGTGCGTGGAGGGTTGTGGTGCTTGTTGCAAGCTGGCTAAGGGCCCTGCTTTCGCCACTCCTGAAGAAATCTTCACAAACCCCTCTGATATAGAGGTTCGCTTTCTTAATATTTACAATGCACATAATTTGTTCGACGGAATGTGTCAAAAAAGAAACCAAAAGACTAGCGAAGCTCTTACTGTTTTTTGTTAATTCCTTTTCTTTTGCTGAATTATGGATTTGCAGCTTTATAAAAGCTTAATAGGCCCGGATGGATGGTGTATACATTATGAGAAAAGCACACGCAAGTGCTCAATTTACCCTGGTGAGTGGTGATTATCGCTAGCTCCATTTCTTGATCAACTTCTTGCTGTCATCTTTACTTCTGTAAACGTTTTGCTTTCTACGGGCTTTCTTCTTCTTTCAGATCGTCCCTATTTTTGTCGTGTGGAGCCAGATATATTCGAGTCACTGTATGGCATTACTAAGAAGAAATTCAACAAGGAGGCATGCGGGTAGGTCCATCTACTTTTACTTTCACGCAAGGCTCTAGCTGTATGTGACCTTAGTCATATGCTCATGTTTCATCTTTGTTCTCTTATTTTGCTCGCAGTAGCTGTAGAGACACTATTAAGGAAATCTATGGTTCACATTCCAAGGAACTGGACAACTTCAATCGCTCCTTAAGGAGTTCTGATTAGTTAAATCAATCCGACTTGCCCTGCTTAAACTGCTCAAGGTCATTTTAACCTTGATCCTTTCCTTTTTATTTGTTCATTGAGCTGGTCAGAAAGTTTAGTATGAAAGGTTTTCCTGGATAATCAGATCAAATATAAACTTTTGAACAGGATTGGGGCTGTTGTCCTATGCCAAAAGGAAAAGGGTTTAGAGAGAGATGAAAGTGGGAGTCTAGTGCATGTACATTCAACTGTGCTGTAATACGATACCACTAGTGTATTAGATGCTAGCAAGATCATCAAGCAGAAAGCATAAACTTCCTTTCGGATTGTCCTTGCCAGTCTTCTATAGAGCCCTTTTTTGGCAAAATTTGCCGTGTTGTGGTTGGATTAAAGATCTCAAGGACCAGAATTAATTCTAGTATATTGGTCAAGAGATCAGATAGCCTGCTGTCTTGGCTTCATCAAATCTGAAGGTGCTGGAGGTCCCTTAATTCAACTGAAACCAGCAGACTGTGTAAGATAAAGAATTCCCCTGCTCTGTCTATGGAGTCTGATTACTCTCCTATAGTCATAAATCTATTAGCTGGGCATGAATTTTAATCATCATGAATAGTCAGAAATTCAACCTATTATTCATGCTCTTGGTTTTTTTTTTAAAAAAATTGTTTTCAAGGAATGCATATCTATGCTTTCAATTTGTACTGAAAATTAGTTTAGCTTGATACCTTCTACAAACAAACTGCTTACAAATTAGCTAGTTTGTTTATTTTGTGTTGCATGTCATGCATATTTTGAGATTGTTAAGCCTTCTATATGCATTGGCAAAGTTATAATTCCAAGGTGTTGTGGTATTTGCAGCATTGAGCCTTGTGGATTTAACCAGGAGCCTGAATTTGAAAAAACTGCTCCCACCTTTTGTTTGTATTTTTATTTATACATGAGATAATTAGCTTTGCGAATGATGATCCACACTCTTGTTGAGTGATAGAAGAAGCGTGTGGAACTATTCCTGTTGGTATCGTAGTTACCATATTCTGTTAAAACCGTTGCCCAGAAGAAAAAAGCGGGAAACATAGCCAACACCCACCTGCAACAATATACATGACTCTCTCTTCATTCTTGGATTTTGATGCTTTCTCTAATTTCTCTCTTCGTTCTTGGATCTTGATTGCTTTCTTTATGCAGCCCTCGTTTCTATCACTTCCACCATTGGATCCCTCTGCTCAGACATTATGGCCACGTCTCTCTCATCTAGTGTGGCCTAGCAATTTTTGCTCATGCCCACAACCTCACCACCACCATCATTGTCTCCAATGCCACCTCCCTCGCCTTTCTTGCACAACCTGATTCTGCCCTTTGTTAGGTTACAGCCTAGCGAGTTAAGTCTAGAAAGAAATAAGAGAGAAGAAGAAGATGCAGAACAAGAAGAGTTGATTCGGAAATTGTGCTTCATTTTTACATCCACTGTTTTTTATACTACCTCAAGTGACGAACTTACACTTTCCAACTAACAACTTCTTAGCTACTCTAACTGCCAAACTAACAGCCACAACTAACTACCTAGTACAAGAGACTTATTAGCACATGCTGAATTAACTACTGCCATTACAACCACGTGCAAAATGTAACTATTGTTGCTGCATGCTATTGTTTCTTCATTTGTAATTTTAACAATACCCTCCCCAACAAAAAACTCTGCATCTTATTCTTCTCTAATCCCTCCCAAATAACATCTTCAGGAAATGAATTGGACCATTGAATTAATCCAACTATTATTGTTCTATTTCTTCTTCTTCTTCTTTTTTTGTGATCTTCAAGGTTGTTGTCCTGTCCATTTACTCACACCCACTGAAATAGTCATCTTACTAGCCATTCTGCTTCTTTTAATCATGGCTGGGTTTGACTCTTCTTGCCAATTAGCTTGTTCAAAGACCTGCATCATGGTGACTGGCTTCAAAATCTTCACCATTGGTTTTAACATCATCTTTGATCCCACTAACAAAACTGGATACGTAATAAGATTCAGGCAAGTTAGTGTTCATTACAGTCATAAGGGATTTAAGTACTTCAAACTTCTCCATGTAATGGAATTCCTTCACTGTTGGATGATTCTTTGAAACCAAGAACCGAGGCTTTGCCATCTCAAGTGAATCCAAAGAGGCATCAAATTATATCAGGTTCATTAGCCGAGCAAATCGTCCAAGTCTTGGTGGCTGACACCAGTCATCCTTGAGATCAGTGAAAATTCTTGGTGGGCGCTGTTAGCTTTTATGCTACCTTTTGTTTGTAGGATTGTTGTTGATTGGCGTTTCACTTGTGGTAAATGAGTTTTTTTTTCTTTTCCTTTGCTATAGTTATAGATTAGGACTTCACTCTTTTGGTTTGATCTTCCTGTCAAACTGATCTGTTTAAATCTGCCAATGCAATTCTTTTCGATCGTTGAGATTAAAAGGACTAAAATTCTCCAACTGGTGATGTTATTTGATGTTCTTCGACTTGTCAAACACATGTCAAATGGTAACCTCGTTCCAGATTGTGGAAATCTTGACATGCCTAAAAATCTGTGAATTTTGGAAATTAGAAATCAGATTTCTAAGAAAAAAATGCCAGGCCCACAATAGAACTCATCCAGAACTGTCCGGTGAATTTCAATAGAAATGTTGTGGTTTTAACAGAAACGAGAATGACAAAAAAAGAAATGAAAGGAGGAAAGACACTTTTCTAGCAAGTGGGAATGGTTACTTTGTGCTTAGTGACAGGGAAATTGCGTAAAGATGCTCTGGCTTTCAACACCAATCTAGAGATGCCAATCTTTTATGCATGCTCTCTGTTTTTTTCCCTGGTATATATTCGGTTTCAAAAGGGTCTCTAGGTTGGTAAAAGGATGCAGAGATGGCGATAGAATCTCACCAGTATATGGGCGGTGATAGATTGGGCAATCCCCTAGAAGGCTGGTGCCGAAACAACCCGCTTTCTTTCTCTCAAACCCCACCTATAGGATATACTGGAATTGACAGGAAAAATGAAACCATTTATAGGGAGGACTAATTGCAGCGATTCATTAAGACCGCGTCCGAAGAAAGTGTCAGTGGTTGAATTACATCTGTCATGACCTCCTCTAATTATCACATGCAAGAACCACAATCAGCCGTCGCAGAAGATTGTCCGACTTTGTTTTTTGACAGTTATGATATCCCTGGAGTGTATGAAGATTGTCCTCCGTTGTTTGAAGCGATATGCTATCCTTGCCCACCATCACTCTCTGATTCTCCTTGCCAGGAAGATTCCTTCCAAGATTTCTTTTCTTCAGCATATAGTGAAGAAGAGGCCTACTATGCAAATAACCCTTGTGAAGATGAGCAGCCGCCATACAACAATTGGAGGGATTTTTGGAGCAAATACGAGTCTTGCCTCACCTTCGGGGATTCCTGGGACGATGACCTGTCCTCCTATGGCAACAGTACTGATACCAATGGGAATGGCAGTGGATTGCGAGGCATAGAAGAATGCTTCCAAGGTGAAGAACAGAGAGACATTTACTCTGGCCTTTATGAAAACAAAGAAACCGAGTTTTCTTATTATGATGATAGTCCTTGGTCGGGGTACGAGTCCTGGTTTGATGAGAGGAAGGGAGATACCTTGTGCTATGGTGGGTATGAGCACCCGGATGAGATTGGCATCTGGGAAGGTCTCTTCGGTTACTGGCCTTGCTTGACTCGGAAACATTGAACGGCTTCTGGTGAATAAAGATCCAATTAGGAAGACTTCTTGAAGCAGCTTCTGCCACTTTCATCAGTTTAGAGTTTCTTTTGTACTACAGTGCTGGCTGATAATAGTGGAGAATTCTACTAGCATTATTAGAGGCAGGGTTCAACAGAACCCAGCATGGAGCAGTTCTGCTGCAATCTAGTAAAATTCATCTGCGGTGAGCGTAAGAATCTGAATTAATCTTCTGTTTTACATGCTAAGTAAATGTTTTCATCTGCTCTTTATCTTCTGTTTTTTTTTTTTTT
>Ga0325410_1001154_pt1 | contig 28970 bp, 14 predicted proteins | sample PopdelMetagenome_16_FD_206182 | JGI IMG/M metagenome (GOLD analysis project Ga0325410, IMG submission 206182) | Populus deltoides microbial communities from Bellville, Georgia, United States - Xylem-PdIQD-R3 | ecosystem: Host-associated > Plants > Phyllosphere > Stem > Wood/Secondary xylem...
ATGTCATTAGAGGCTTGATCATCAAACTAGTTTAATCATGGTTTCAGACAAATTGAATTGGAGTTGGATCGCATGTTTTTTAATTTTTCTTTCTTATTAATGCTGCTAGAGGGATTTCGAAGTTGCTGCCTCATGGCCTTATTCAAGGAAATGCTGCGGCTTTTGAGTGGTGATTATGAGGTTCCTATTCGAGAAAGCAACATTCATATGTACGGATTTGCTGTCATCTACGTTTCAGAATAACGGTTAATTGTCACTTGTAATAACGTCCATGGTCATTAAATAATAGATGAGCAACATCCATCTCATGCATGACCATGGACTTTCCAAAGTTTTACATCAGATAATATAGCAAACTCAAAGTGGAAATTCTCACTCGGATATCCTATGCGCGCGCACAAACACACACACACACACACATATATATATACACGCACGCACGCATGGTATGTCATTAACTAGAAGACACAAGACCGACATATCTTTCACCTGTTTCAAGCGGTCTTCTTAACTCAAATGTAATCCGCGACTGAATTGACGTTCGACAGAAGGCAAAATTAGAGATCTTCTAATTCTTGCACTATTCGTCCTCTTGATCTGGATCAGCTTATCATAGACACACCATGGAAAACTAAGAAAATGGTCTCGATTCATTCCCTCATTGTAGCAACCCCAATAATTATGATGATATGTGACATGGTACCAGGCTGAGGCTTTTGCGTCTGCATCATCAGCTTGAGAATCTAACCCGCTTCCCTTTTCGTTGAACCAGGATCTAGCCTCTTTTCTCAAAGACCTTACTACCATTCCAATCGCCTCTGCATCCCTTTTCTTCGTGAAAGATTTTGACATTTTCATGAAACTTCCACTAAGAAGTTCTGCCTCGGTTTTGATGCCATAATACTCCATAAGATTGCCCAGCTTGTAATCATAATTGCTTTTGTAATAAAAGGCATCATCTATGTAATCCTCAAAGCCATCAACTTCCATATCAGGGTCATAACACTGCCTCGCCACATCTGATGTAAATGACCTAATAGAGCTGGTACGTGGCGCAATGTCTTTCACTTCTCGGAAAAGCTTTCCAATCACATTATGTGATTCATAGGAGGGTTTGTCAGGCTTTTCCATAAAGTCAGGAAATTCTCTTGCACGAAGATTAGAAGGTATTTCAGCTGGTACTCCAGTCTTTGGAAAGTCAACCGCAATTGAAAATTTACGTGCAAGCTCTACGCATGGTTCACTCATTGCTTTGAGAGATTCTTTATCGGCATGGGCAGTGTGAGCATTTGCAATTACTCCCAAGCTGTCATTAACCATGTAGTTTGTGAAATACTCCTCAACTTCCTGAACCAACAAAATGTAGATCTCTAAGCAAAAGGGAAACATAAGTTTATAGCAACAGCACAAGAAAACTCCAATGGAAAGCTGAAAAGCACGACAGTTGTGCAACTCAACAACTCGTCATTCTAAAGGACTTCCAAGAGTGGCATGTGCTTTTATCTTTTATTGGTCAAATGCAATATAGAGCGGGCTGTGAAACTGTTAGCAAATTTACACTATTCTTTGCAGCTATTGGATTTAGTTACTCCTGTGTTCTCCTTTTCTTCTTATCACATAACAGCTAGAAGTTCGGTGTAGCTCCCGTTTATCTCAAATGAAATTAAGACAATAGTGTTAGATAACAAATGCCAAATCACACATGTCAAAACCCTGTCTGTGGCTTTCCTCTGATTCAACAACTCCATTTGAACTTTTCTATTGTTTCTCTACTAAATTGTTTAAACCACTACATCATGTAAGAAAAAGAAACTTTCATGTCTCTGTTGAATTCCCTTTGTATATATAGGACTAATGTGAGAATACATCAATAAAGAACTCTCCAATCTGAAGATGATAGTTTGACAAATAGTTTAATGTGTAACTTGTTATCATTGGTCTGACATGGACTTTGCTGGACATGACGAAACCACAAACACATCATGAGAAAACGAACATGCTGAGTTTGAAGAGTGATAGTGAATTCACAAACTGGCTTCTGGGGTGTGGTCCGTGTAAAATACTGCAGAAAGATGGAATTGGGATCCTCTCATATTTATATTCTGTCATGTTACTTAAATTTAAATCTAAATTCAAAATGAATGGGCATGATTTTAGTGTTTGTCAAAACTTAAAAATGGCAACAACTTTAACTCCTTTTTTTCACCTATTCTAGATCATGCAATTCAAAATTAATGGTGGGATTTGTAACATGATCAGTCATGTTCCCTTCCAAACATAAGATCATCCAAATTTGAAAAGATGGATTGTAGCACACAAATTGAAATGCTTAGAAATCTTAATAGGAAATAAAATGAGAAATATGCTATTCTATAACAGATAATTTCTCAAAACACCTCACATATAGAGAAATACCTCAATAGTAACATCATGATCCAGCTGCAGAGGGGGCTCTGGGGTATAGTCCATTGGTGAGATTTGCTGACTAGGAATCAACTCCGGATCCCAACAGACAAAATAGATATCTCCATCCAAATCACTTCCGGAGCATTCATTTGGGTGAGGTCTAGGATTATAGACATTGATGTCAATAGAAATTTCTACACATAAAAGCTTTATAGAAAAGTTATCAAGTGTAGCACAATTAGTCTATATACTAAGCGTAGGCATACTTTTTCTGTGAGTTTACCACAAAACTAACATACTAAGAAGGGTACCCCTTCGGTTGGCTGTCTTGCAAATTAGCTGAAAAGTTGCAACACAGTTACAGCTTAAAAGACAAAAGAGCTCTATGAAATAGACAAGAAAAAGTTACGACTGCAGTGATGAAGAAAACTGTTAATGCCAGTTAGCAAAAAAGAAATCTCCAACACTCCCATCACAACACTCGCATAAAATATGGAAGGAAGCACAAACTTTTCCCAACGAATTTCCCATGTTTGTGTGCGCGCACAAGTACCTGTGTTTATTTTATGGCTCTGTGCAGAATATGTGATGATGCTGAGAAATTTTGGATAGGTGCTTTACCAGAAAACTTATGGTCTTAAGAGTCATAAGAAATAGTGAAAGCTACAACATGCACAACTGAAACTCAAACTAAACTGACATCTTCCCAAAAAGTGATCTGGGGTGTATTGTTGCAAAAGGAAACAAGTAGCGGGATTTACCTTGGACCTTTCTGCGGAAAAACAACACAATCAACCATATGGTGCAAAGCTGGCACATCCACTGCCTTTAAAATGCGCACATCACCTGGGTGCAAGCAAGGGTTTTTGGCCACCACTACACTTCCCTCAATCAGATAACACTGTCCTCGTCCTCTTTCACTGAACATGTCAGAACTATCATACAAGTTCCGAAATCTAGAGCCAGAAAATTGTACAAATACCTGCCCATGTTCCAAGGTTATAGTTTCATCTAGACATCCCATCATTGATCTTCCATTTGGAATAAATATCCTTGTTTTTGTCCGTAATTCCAGCAACTTCGATGCCCGGAATGTTTGGAGCATCATCGAAAGGAATGGTTCAGCATCAGGCTGATAACCACACAAAAGCATTTCCTTGAGAATGTTGGTATTCTCTCCTGGAGACATCAACTCCAGTGCCTCCTGTGCCCTTAATGGATCTGTCAACATAGCATCAAGTTGATCTACAGCTTCTCTCTGCTTTCTCTCAAAATGATGATCTGGAACTCCAAGAGTAGAAAGAAGAGTAATGAGTTGGCGATTCAGAAAACAAGGTTGATATTTGCTATGTGCTAGAACATCCAGTTTTGTGTTTTCAGACTCGTATTTGAACATACTCCTCCTCAATGATAATTTTTTCGATGAAGTTGGATCAACTGCCACTACACCTTTATAGCCAGCATATCGAATCTGAAATGCAGATGGAGTGAAACCTTTGCAACCACATTTTATGGCCACTTTCCTTGCAAATTCAGCAGATATTTTGCCAATACCATCAGAGAACAAATATCTAGTTCCTCCCCTTGAAACTTCTATGTCCGGAATAATTTCAATTTCATGGCTGCTAACACTCAGAGTTTCAGTGGATGAACCAAAGGATTGACCCAGTCTGGCAGCATACCTAGCCACATTTCTAATCTTATGAAAACTGCCCATCCATGCCCTTATATCTGCAGCAGTGAGCCCGAGTCTTGAAGCAAACATCCAGCATGAATTCTCCCGCAACTGACTGGATGAAAAGGCAAGGAACTCAAACTTCTTATCACCAATAACTATACCATTTTGCAGAGTGGAAAGAATCCTGTTGTAAATTGCAGTTCTCCTAAGCTCATTTCTAGAAGATGTTCGCGGAGATACATCTGTTGAATGAATTTTCTCTAACTCCTCATCAACAAAAGAAACACGAAGAAAGTTATCGATGTCTTCTTGATATTGGCGAAGTACACGATTTGAGACATTAACCTCTGGACCACAGAAAAACACTTTACAAGGAGTTATTTGAACCTTGTAAACGTATACCAAACCAGCATCTAAGGATAGAACAGGTGACCTTGGAGGGTTTCCTGAGGTAAGATACTTTTTGTACTGTTCATTGAACCACTTAGAAGGTTCATAACAACATTCTTTCAGGTGATATAGCTTCTCAAGGGCATACTCTATGCAACGGACAGGCATTCTATTTGGATCAACCAACCTGTAAAAAATATCATCGAGCATTGACCCTGCAAGGCACCCATTCTGAACCAACAAGTTAACCCTAAATAAGATGTTATAAGGCAAATTAACACCTGAGGATGGGCCAACAATGGGGACTAGATCCGGATTGCGGGAAAAGGTCAAACCACTCTCCAAAACAAATGTTCCTTCATTTTCTTTATAGTAGAAAAAGTTCTCGTTGAAATTTGGAAGTTGTAGATGATTAGGAAGTTCCAAACATAATGAAGATGAATGCCCAATGCCGCATGATGGAGTAAAATCAGTTGTCCTGACCCACTGTTCATCAGGAACATCCCTAAAATAATTGAGAAGTGGATCCTCAAATACATTCGACGAAGAGGGTACATCTCTCTCATAAATCCGAGGTGCACCATATAACTATAAGTTGAAAAGAAACAAAAAAAAAAAAACATTTCTTTGTCAATTTCATGAATGGACCAAATGAGGAAATGCATTGTAAAGCAACAACTAACATGACCTGATCTACTAGATGCAATTGTACACATCAGCAAACAGCTCAAATTTTCATAGCATTGAAACCATAATTCCCTTATAAATTCTTGCAAGCAACAGGCACATTACAGCATAAATTGTTCAATTAACACATGCATCGCATTTAGCCTAACTAACAGTTTCTCTTTAAGCAACTTTAACAACACACATGACTCAACTCAACAAAATCACATTACCAAAAAAAACTGGGTTCAGCACCTCAGCTGAAGAAGTAACCTAGATAAAACACTTCAAAATTTCATGAAAAAAAAAAAACTATTCCAAGTGTATATATCAAGAGCATTTAATTTTTTTTATCCCCTTAAAGAATTTGCAACTCATATACACAAAATTATTAATGCAAAACACCAAGAAAGATAAATACATGAAAAGCTAAATGCAAAGGTGAAAAATATCTACAAACTCAAAAAAAAAATCACAACTTAAATGGAGTGGAAACCATCAGAAAGGAAACGGAGAAGGGATAATCTGACTCTGCTGTCAAACAACCCCCCCCCCCAAAATTCATAATAATTCCTTCCTAACTACAATTTCCACTCCATGAATAGTTGTGCCGCTCTACATGCCAATCAGTATAAATTCTTTAAGAACATATGCACAATATTTTTCTGAAATCTAACAGATTAAACAGGATTCTCTTTTGAACAGTTTAATTTTGTCATCCTGTTCCAACAATCAGATAAATCAAGAACCAGACTACCAGAGAGAATAGGGATTTCACCCTTCCTTGATAACCAGAGTCTAACAGGTATGGATGTCAAAGGAAAACCAATTTTCTCTAGCAGCAAAACGTTAACAGAAAATAACAAACCATTTTCAACAATAACGAGGGTATTTAAATACAACCTGAATTAGAAGATACTTCACAGTTTGGCCACGAGGGCGACGTAGTTCAATCTGCCAAATGTTTTCAAAGAGAAGGTTAAGCTTGTATTCAGCTAGATTATGTGACAGGAAAAAATGTAACTTCCTCATTCCCAATCCAAAATTCACAGAAACATTGTTCCCGCTCCAGACAGCAGAAAACTTCTCTTTAGAAGTCTGATAGCCAAAGTGAAGTGTCACACTTTCCATGGTATGCAAAAAGGATCTGGGCTGTGGTATGATATCACGATCCATTGGCCGAGCATTAAGATATGAACGACCATACCACAGGCGTGGATTAGCTAAGGAGATAATCTGTTCAGCAGCTCTTGTGGTTGTGAATTGGACAATAGCGTACTTCCTTGCACCTCCCGTTCTTATTTCCCTGATCTTAAGAGCTTCAACAGTTCCACCACCAGTATGTGATTCCAAAAACACCTGCACTGCTCCTGCAGTCGTGCTAGAAGGGAATCCAGAAACTTTAACTGTCTTACTCATCCAAGTAACTATGCAGTCCACCTAAACAAAAAATTATACTGGTTTCAGATTTGTAAGCGAAGATTCTTCTTCACAGCAAAAGCAAAAAAAGGCAAATCCTTTTGTTATAGGCATTATCATGCAATCACAAACAAAAATTAGTGCAAGACATCTGAAATGTTCCTATGTACCATAGAAAATATGTCAAGAATCCAAGCAGACCCACATCCTTCAGAAAAAGGACCTGTAATTACCAGTACATTCTCAAAGTGAAATCATTTTTGGATACTCTAGACCCTCTACGGAAGCAACATAGGGAAGCGAAATTGAGATTTTCTTTCCAAAGTCATCAAAAATGCCTGAGCCATGAGGGATATAACAACAATTCACTGAATCAAGTAAGAAAAATTAAACGTTTTAGTTTCTTAGAATTTCCTTCATCTTAAAGAAGTATATTCTGTCCACAAACTATATATCATGCATCCTTGTCAGATAACCCTCACTCACTTACCATTATGGCAATGCCATCTCTACAACTCACATAAAATCTTAATCAAGTACTGGATCACTGTCCACACAAACATTCTCTCTCGATACAAATCGTGACTTTCTAGTTGATAAGGTAAGAGCCAGAAGTACCAAAAGAGCAAAGAAGTTACACTCGAGATTTTACAGATAAAATCACATAACAGCAAGAGAAAAAAATCCAACGATACCCAAGTAAAATAGATGAAAAAGAAGATGATCAGCGTGGAAAATACAGACAATAAAGTAGAGGCAAGATAACAAAACTCGGCCGTATAAATCTGAAGTTTTACAACAGTTATCGTGCGACAGGTATCGCTTATCTATACAACATCTTAAAAAGACCCAACCAAACAGCAAGCAAAGGATCAAGCAAACAAAAAGACAAGGGAAAGGGAAGACTGCAAATGAGGGAGAAAGAGAGACTCACTAGAGAAAGTAGAAACAACCCAGCACCCAAAATCAAAATCCCACGGAAGAGCTTCACTCACTTCACTCACTGGCATGAATTCTAGAAAGGAAAAGAAAACAGAGAAAGATGAGAATCAGGTCTGTTGATCAGTCAATGCTAAGTCAATTCCTTCTCTCACTCTCTTTCATTTTTTTTATAAGAAAATGTGATTTCGGCACTGTTTAAGAGTGCCGTTGGATTTTTTTTTAGTTTTTTTTATAGTTAAAAATATAAAAATAAATAAAAATATTATTTTTATTTATTTTCAAATAAACAATATTTTATAAAACATTTAATATTATAATTTCAAACATTATTTTCATTCGTAACGATGATTAAGCATTTTAAATAAATAAATATATAGTTTTTCAAGGTCTAAAAAAATGTTTAAGGTATAAATATTTAAAATTATAAAGTTATTTTATTAATCGGCCTAGATTGAATATGTGGTTGGAATAAAATACAACTACATAAATAAACAAACCTTAAAGATTTATTTTTTATTAAATTTATAGTTTATTTATTATATAAAAAAATATTTACATATTATTTATTGGATTTTGAATATCCAACATTATATTATTTATTATTCAATGTAAAATAAAAGAATGACATGTGTATATATGTATATAATATAGCTTTTCAAGGCCTAAAAAAATTTCTGGTATGAGCATGTAAAATTATAAAGCTTTTTTTGTTAACCAAATTGGATTGAATATATGATTGGAACAAAATACAGTCACATAAACAAACAAACTTTAAGGATTTATTTTTTATTGTATTTATAATTTACTTATTATTTATTATATAAAAAATAGATATTTATATGTTATTTATTGGATTTTGAATATCCAACACTATATTGTTTGCTATTCAATGTAAAATTATATATATATATATATATATATATTGAGTCGGGAAATTTAATTAATTTGATAATATTTATATTATATTCATTATTAATTATGAAGTATCATAACCATCTAAAAATAATTATATTATCTTCGTATAAATATTCATTAAATTTGGGTTGAATTGTTATTTTTATTAATGACCATTGCAATTTTCATAAGACTAAAAGAAGATAACAAATACAAAAATTAAATCTAATCTAAAAAATATATTCAATAAATAAAAAAGTGATAGTCAAAATTACAAGTAAAATGTTGTCATCAATTAATTTTTTGCTTTATTTATCTCAATTTCAGAACATATCGCATTACTGAACCCTATTAACAAAAAAAAAAACTATAATTATATACACTGCTTAGAAAGTGTTTGATTATGTGGTAATTATTGTGGTTGTGGTTTGATAAAAGTGATTTTGAAAAAAATCACTTTTGTTGTTGTTGGTTTATATAAAATGTATGTTTAATTAAAATTGCAGTTTGATTTTTTTTTTGTCCAAAATCATGTCATGATATGTTTGGTTAAAATTATGGTTGGGATTGATGTTGTACATAAAATGACTAAAAAAGACATAAATTAATCGGCATAAAAAGAAATTATTCATTTAAAAAAAAACAGTATTGCCTCATCAAACTTGTTGCTATGTCATCACAAATATAATCCCTACGCGAAGCCCTCTGGTGCCCACGTGTTTGTGATCATGGAACCACATCGGTTAAAATATCATCATAAACAAAATCAGGATTGCAATTAAAGTGCAACATCTTGGATCGACTTTCTTTGAATGTAATTATGTAGTATCATTGATACGACAACAATTTAAACTTGTGTTTTGTAAGGAAACACAGGCATGTTTTGCAAGATTCTTCATCTTTTTTTTCAAACTTCAAAAGTACGTTTTATTACACATCATAAGAATGAATGGACACGGTTAAATATTTCTTCCCGACTTTACAGTAGTCCTTGTCGATGAAATTCTGACAGATAATATATCTTACCTCTATATGGCCCCAAGTAATCGTACTCATCTGGATATCCCAAATTAACAAGATAACACTTCCCTGCATCAAGATAATGTTCGTTTAAAACTTAATTCTTATTACAGACCAAAAAGAAAATTATTCAAATTTAATAACACCCTCATTTTTTTATTTCTCAATACCTTCTAGTGGCTTCAGAAATCTTATATTTGGATTGTCAATCACCTAAAGAAATATTCTTGTATCGTGTGCAGTGTGCACTACCTTCCCACCCAGCCCAAATAAATATAAATTGCATGTCAAAGTTACATGCCGCCATTATATTTTGAGTGAGTATACCTTTTCTGCTAATAAATGATATTTGATTTTCTTGTGATACACAAGCATGTACATATGTTCTACCAATCGCTCTAATACAATTCTACATAAAAAAAAAATAGTTTACCAATCAATTGAAATGTAGTCAAAATATTTCTTTGTAACCTTTTCAATTATTTAATAACTTAGAAAAATTATCTTTCACCTTGAAATGTGGCATATATCTTGGATTCATTGCGATTTCTATTGGTGTTGGGGAGAATTCTGGATCTACCGGTTTGATTAGTTCAATAGCTAGCAAGCATACCGACTTGAGAACTTCGTTTAAATATCTGCTTTATGGTTTCACCTGAATGTTGAAATCTCCCCTGAACTTTCCTGTTTCAAGCTCCTAGAGCTAAAGTACAGAGAAACATGCATACCTTCTTAATAGCGCTCATCCTCTTATAATGCTTTAGCCCGTGCAACATTTCCAAATCAACATACAGACTCTGCAATGTGTTTACATCCATCCTAAACATGTTAACATACATATCCAATGCCTATTTAAAATTTCATTCAACCATATCATTTATGTAAACCATACATGATTCTTTATAAATATAATTATTATAATACAAAGCAAGTGCTCCAGTTGTACATAACAATAGTTTATTGTGATCACACTCTCTAAGTCAAAACAAATCTCCTTCCTCATCATCATCGTGTTTATTTTCATCGTCGTCGTCGTCGTCATCATTTGTATTGTTGTCATTACCAGCACCACTACTAGATCCAAAACCACTACCATTACTTGTACTACCAAAACCATTTGAAACATATTGAACAACATTATTCATAACATTGTCATACTCATCATCAAATAGATTATTAAACCAATTCGCATCCATATCTACAAAACAACAAATTTTTTCACGTGTGAAATTGCCACAAATATATTTAGACGGAGGAATTTGTTTTGAATATTAAAATTTCATGCCAGCCTGAACTTATACCAAAACAGAAATCATGAAGCATTCCCAAATTATTGTAGATCTTTTAGTAATAATTAATGAATACAATATTGCGTGCAAAACAAATTATCATTGAAACACAAATACTATACAATTTTTTTAAAAAAAGTACCAATGCAAAAAAAAAAAAAGAGACTTGTTTGAGAGTATGGTAAATGTTATTTGTAAAAATATTTTTTACTTGAAAATATATTAAAATAATATTTTTTTTATTTTTAAAAATTTATTTTTAACATTAACACATCAAAACGATACAAAAACACCAAAAAATTAATTTACAGCTAAAAAAACTTAATTTTTTTCAAAGGTGCGGTTGGGCTACAATTCCAAACGGGACCTAAATCTTGAAAATGTCCAATTTGATGATATTTTTAAAAAATAACTCAGTTTTGTAAATATTTTAGGAGAATGATATAGGTTGAAAAAATATCTGGAAAATAGCGTAGTTTAAACATAATCATGTTTTTAAATATTATTTTTGTACACAATCGCTATTCATTAAAATGCATGTTTCAAAATGTATGTTATTTTCAAATTAATGAACTTAAACAAAAGTCAATTCAAATTTTTATGAAGATCCAATAGTCAAAAGATAAGATTCAAGATTTAATGGCTACAAAAGAGAGAGGAGATAAAATGATATGGAAGGAGAAAGAAATGTGAAAGAAAAAAAAAATAAGAGGTCATTAATGTCACACCAGGACTCTGTTTTTAACATATCCATTATCGTTAAAAAGATTTCAATGATATGATTCTAACAACTACCAAATAAGTTCATGATTGGTTAGGGTTAATGATGAACTCGTTTGATGATTTTTCAAGGTGTCGTTAGCGTTATCTAATCAAGATCTTTTTAATGATATTAAATATGTAAAAAACAAAGCTCCAGTGTATTTTCAATGACCCATTCTTTCTCTCATTTTTTTCTTTTCTATTTCTCTTACATGCTTTGTTATCTTATCTTATTTTTTTTCTTGGTTATTAAATTTTAATCTCATTTTCATTATCATTGAATCTTTATAAAATTTTAATTTCACATTTATATCTTTTAATTAATTTGAATAAAAAATAACTTTTAAAACAATTTCTAATAGAAGTTATGTTAAAATTATATTATTTTTCCAATACTTTTTTAACCATTATTTTACCGCAGGATAAAAGAGCCCAATTTGATTAACTATGCCCTTATCATTATTTATTTATTTATTATCATGCACGACTGCTTAACAAGCAAGCAAGGCAATGATCGCACGGTGACCGACGACTGCTTAACAAGCAAGCAAGGCAATGATCACATGGTGACGTCGACGCTGACGTTGGGTAAGATTATCGTTCTACGTAGGCAGACTAGAGAACCTTTGAAAAAAGAAAAGAAAAAGAAAAAGCGCGAAGTCACGCGAGACTTCCACGTTTCGACATTCCATACGGTGCCCTTTAAAACGGAAAACAATTGCAATCCCGAAAAGCCTTCAAAAGATTTTAATTTTCCAAGCACGTGATTTTTTTTCCACTGGACGAAATGAAATGAATTATCTACTGCGACGACGACCATGAGAGCTCAAACCCAATAATATTTAATTATGTCGGCGAAATAAAAGAGATTCTCCGGTGAGAGAGAGGTGGCCTTCCTTGCTTGTTTCCTTTATTTTGGGATTTACCTTAGCAACTCCATCTGTGAAAAAACTCGTCCTCTGTCTCTCTCAGACGAACTTAAGAGGCCGCTAGTACGGTTATCTGATAATAAAAATAGGATTAGAGGAATCGTCCTCCGGTTCAAGTTGCATCATCAAATATATGTAGGGAAAGTTTAGGAAGGCGATTTAACCTGTGTTTTTAAAAAATTAATTTTTTTTTGTTAAAATTTAATATGGTTTGTATGTTTTAGATTGTTTTGATGTATTGATATCAAAAATAATTTTTAAAAAATAAAAAAATATCATTGACATATATTTTAGCACGAAAAGTTATTTGAAAAGTACCCGCAACCACACTGTCAAACATCCTTGTAGAGGGCAAAGCAAGAGTGTGTTTGGCCGGTGGATTTAACTTGTTTTTTATTAAAATTTGAATTTTTTAACAAATTTTTTTATGTTTTTGATTATTTTAATGTGAATATATAAAAAAATATATATTTTTTAAAATAAGCTATTACTTTAATATTTCAATTATTGTAAAAGCTAAAGGCTAACAAAAGCAAGATAGGCGAAGGTCGGCTCCGTGAATTGCGATCCAAGTACACTTTATTTGATACTTATAAAATTATTTCAATATTTGTATATGAACCATACACTTTATTTAATGAAAATAAAGTAAAATTCGGACCTTTGATGGAAGCTTGCCGGTGACGACGTCCGGTCTAAAAGAATGACCATTACACCTCTGAAATACATAGATGTCGAGGAATAGTTTTGGTCTCCGTTCACCTCCATTGTGATCCCTCTAGACTGTTCATGTTCGTGGAGCTGTAAATTCTACCTTAAGAAAAAATTCATTTGTAAAAGTAACAAATCGATCGTAGCTCCATGATATCATCCATCAATTTTACGTTAGACGACCTCATACGAGTAAATTGCTGGCCGGATAGGAACGCATACGAAGGAGCTTTTCTATCCTAAACTATAACATCATTTTTCTATCATCACTTTTACGTCAAGTATTTAGCAATTTAATAGTAGTTATTTTTTAAAATATTTTTATTTAAAAATATATTAAATAATATTTTTAAAAAATTATTTTTAATATCAGAATAATAAAATAAATAAAAACATTAAAAAATATTAATTTAAAATAAATAAAAATAAAAAAATTAATTTATTTAAAAAATATTTTTAAATCGTGCAATAGACCCTCATAATTTCTTATCTCGACAACAAAATTAGATTGGAATAGCTTTAAATTAGCCACAACCACATACGGGCTTTGTTTTTCTATTTAAAAAAATAATTTTTTTTTGTATATTTAGATTGTTTTAAAATGCTGATATTAAAAATAAATTTTAAAAAATAAAAAATTATTTTAATATATTTTTAAATAAAAAAACAACCATTATCACATCAACAACCAACCCTATAATAAAAGAATCCAGACCGTTGGATTATGCGTTCTTTCTTATATAAAAGTCACTCGGGGATTAATTAATATGGGATATTTTCTACAGCTCACGTGTGCACATATGACATCTCTCAACAGTAATGCTGTAGAGACTAGAGATGGCATCAGGTGATCCAAAATAGGTTGTTGTCTGTAAATATCTACTGAAAAGCAAGCATCGTATCTTATATCTGCAAGGAGCTACCAGGAGAAAAGGAGGCAAACCAAACATTTATTGAATTACAGAAATCCTGATAAATTACAACCACCGAACTAATGACAAAAATCACTCCTTACAACAAGACTGCATACACCACGTAATAACGATAAGCAAAACCAAGTAGTCGCACAGGATAACCATGGTAGTATCACGCAAACATCCGCTCAAATTTTTCAGCGAGGCAGGAGAAGGGATGCCTTGTAGTCCTCAATCTCTAAATGAAAGCTTGACTGAACCGGTGCGCCAGTGATGTCAACCGCGAAGCCCCTCCACCACCCAATGCTTTGCCCTTCTTAATGTCAATTAGCTTGTCGTAAACACACCAGGGAAAACTGAGGAAATGAACTCGGTTCATTCCCTCGTTGTAGCGACCCCAATAGCTAGGATGATATGTGACGTAGTACCAAGCTGATGCTTTTGCGTAAAGATCATCAGGGCTATTGTCGCTCTCGTCAAACCAGGCTCTAGCTTGCTTCCTCAAGGACCTTATAGAATAATTAATAGAATCAAAGTCTCTTTTCTTGTCAAAAGACTTCCCCACTTTCATGATGCTACCGCTGATTATTTCGGCCTCAGTTTTGATCCCATAATAATCCATCATGTTCCCCAACTTGTTATCATACACACTTTTATAGTGGAAAGCCTCGTCGATATGCTTCTGAAATCCATCCACTTCCATGTCAGGGTCATAAGACCGCCTTGCCATTTCCTTAGTGAAGGATCTTACGGGACTCGTGTCTGGTGCAATGTCTCTTACATCTCGAAAAAGCTTTCCAAGCACACGCTGGGATTCATAGGTACGTTTATCCGCTGCCTTTTCCATGAAATCTGGATATTCTTTGACACGTAGTTCGCGAGGGATTTTAGCTGGCACCCCAGTTTTGGGGAAGTCAACAGCGATTGAGGACAGCCGAGCAAGCTCAATACATTCTTTACTTCTTGCCATGAGAGGGTCCCTGTCTGCAAAGACCGTGTGAGCATTGCAAATGATCCCTAAGCTGTCGTTGAGAAGGTAATCCGTAAAATACTCTTGAACTTCCTGTGACATTGTAGTGAAGTTAACTCAAAGGGAAAAGGTCTATCAGTATATGAATCAGAGATGTGTTTGCATATGAGGTCCGAGCAATGCTGAACTTCCTGTAACATCCGTACTATGTAACATTTCATTAATTACCAGGAATTCAAATCAACGGAACTTTTGGACATAAAACCATCGAGCAATGCTGAACTATCCAGGCAATATATCAATATCAGAAAAAAAAAATATATCTCCCTTGAGCCTAACAAACTGTGTAATAGCACATTATATTCTCATTAGTGGAACACACAAATTTGTAAGTAATGATATATGGCACTGGATACGATGTATTAAAATTAACTTTCGAATAAACCGTAGTCCTAGATTTTCCCATGTTTAAGGGCTCAACCACTACATCTTCTCTCAGAGTCATATCTTGGTCTATGTCACAATAACGTTTCCATCTAATAGTTTCTTTCCTGATAACTAGCTACTGAAATTCTCCTGCCTCCACTGTCCAGACTCCAGGCAAGTCTTAGTAGCAGGCACATTGCCTTTAACAATAGCGACATTTTTAGTCTTTTTTCTTATCCAGATCCAATGAAGTGCCATGTTCTAATATCCTACTGATACCCCCCCCCCTCCCACGTTAGTTATCAGAGCGAAAAAGTGCAGGATTGCACATTATTCTCCATGTTTCATCAAGAAAACAGCACCTGCTGGCAGAAAAATTTCTAAACTAATGAGGATGCCATTACCATGGCTACTTGCAGGTAGATAAATGCATCTCTGTTAACCATCTTTCTATCCAAATAAATATGAAATATATTTCAGCTACACATAAATTTCAATGGTTGCAATGAAATTCTAGTATATAAAGGCCAGAATTTGGAAACATGTCAAGGAATAAAACAATTAATGACATTTATGTTCAGGAGACGATTCCTGAGCAAATTTATGCGAAAATTAGAAATGACAAATTGAAATGATGAGAAGAATATCTGAATCAAAGGATTCAATATGATTGCTTGTTAAAGAGTAAAAATGAGATGTCTCAGACAAACGTTAGCACACTACCAAGTGACTGAATGGTACCTCTATCGTAACATCATGATCCAAAATCGTAGTTGGTGCTGCCGTATAATCCATGGGTGGAAATGTCCGAGGAGGAATAAGATCAGGGTCCCAACATACAAAGTAAACATCTCCATCTAGATCACTTCCCGAGCATTCATTTGCATGTGGTCTGATCAAAATTTAACCAGTATCAGAAAGCAATGCTTGCATAAAGAAATTTAATGCCCATGTGGAAAAGCAATGCCTCGTACAGAAGATACAGCAGTACAGTAAAATGATTTTTTCATTAAGAAAATCTAGAACCTTCCCAACAAGGAATAAATAAATCTTGTAGCATGTAGTTAAGTCTGACTAACACAAAACTACAGATAGACAATGGCAACCTCATCGTGAAAAAGAGGATTTCTGCAATATCGATTCTTCAAAATGTCTTTTTCAAACCAAAAACTACAGAAAATAAGAAATTTACCTCTTTCCTTTTTGGGGAAAAACGATGCAATCCACCATGTGATGCAAAGCTGGCACATTCACAGCCTCTAAGACCCGCACGTCTCCTGGGTGTAGACACGGGTTTTTTGCGACAATTAACTTTCCCTTCAAAATCTGAGTATTTCTCACTGATTTGCCACCTCTGGAATGATCACGGAACTGCCCATGTCTAGCACTAGAATACTGAACAAATGCTTGACCATATCCCAACGTCCTGGTTTCATCCAAGCATCCCATCATCGCTCTTCCTTTTGGAATAAATATCCGCGCTCTTGTCCGCAAATCAAGCAACTTTGATGCACAGAATGTTTGCAGCATCATTGCAAGAAATGGCTCTGCACCCGGTTTATAACCGCATGCAAGCATTTCCTTCAGAACGTTTGTGCTCTCTCCTGGAGCCATCAACTCGAGTGCCTCCTGCGCACTTGATGGATCAGTTAAAATAGCATTTAGTTGAGCTATCGCCTCTTTTTGCTTCCTTTGAAAAATGTGGTCCCTAACTCCAAGGGTGGATAGAAGAGTAATCACTTCACGATTGAGATAACAAGCCTGATACTTGCTCCATCCCAAAATATCTAAGCTAGTGTTAGTTGATTTGTACTTTGACATACTTCTCCTCAATGACAATTTCTTTAAGGAAGTGGGATCAACAGCCACAACACCTTTGTACCCGCCGTATCTAATCTGAAAGGCGGATGGAGTAAAACTTAGAAAGCCAAATTTCTGTGCTATGCTATGTGCCAATGCTGCTGAAATCTTTCCAATACCATCAGAGAATACATAGTCGACTCCACCACTTCTAACCTCTATATCCGGAATCTTTTCTATTTCCTTCTCATCAATATTGAAACTTTCCCTCGATGAGCCAAAAGACTGACCAAGCCTTGCAGCATATTTGGCCACATTCTTTATCTCACGAAAATCACCCATCCATCTTCTAATATCCGCTGCTCTAAGCCCAGTTCTAGAAGCAAACATCCAAAGAGAACTTTCTCGTAGTTGACTTGATGAGAAACCTAGAAACTCAAACTTCTTAGACCCAATAACTATGCCATTTCTTTGAGTCGACAATATCCTTTGATAAATCTTGGTTTGCCTCCCCTCGATTGCAGAAAATGTCCGTGGAGATATATTTGTTGAAAAAAGTTTATCTAGATCCTCATCAACAAAAGAAACCCGGAGAAAGTTATCAATATCATCAGGATATTTGCGTAAAACGCGATTGGAGAGATTCACCTCTGGACCGCGGAAGTAAACTTTAGTAGGGGTTATCTGAACCCGACGTACATGCACCAATCCATCATCTACGGCAACTGCAGGTGGTGTAGGAAGTCTGCCAGTGGAGATGCATTTCCGATATTCCTCCCGCAGCCACCTTACAGGATCATAACAGCACTCCATCGAATGATGCAGTTTCTCCAGGGCATGTTGTATGTGCGCAATGTTTACTCTAGATGGATTGATCAAACGGTAGAAACTTGCATCAAGTGCTGGTCCAGGAAGATAGCCATGCTGGACCAAGGAATTGACTTTAAACACGATGTCATATGGCAGTTCAATTCCTTGAGCTTCCCTCAAAATGGGAACAAGATCTGACACGCGACAGAAAGTTGATCCCATTTCCAGAAAGAAGCGACCTTCATCTTCTTTATAACAGGGAAAATTTTCCTGAAAATTAGGAAGTTGGCCGCTGCGTGGAAGCTCCAAGCACAAAGCAGAAGATTGGCCAATGCAGTAAGATGGAGAAAAATCAACATCTCGGACCCACTGATCATCAGTATCTTTCTTAAGAATCTTGGCGGCCCCGAGCATCTACCAATTGAAAGAAGAAGGTGTTACTCAACTATGACACAGATTAAACAAAATAAGCACTTTATTTCAAGAAATGAAGGCATGGACTTTCTACAGTTTACTTTCATATCTCATACGACGCAGGAAACTATCGGCATATAGCATAATTTATTCAACAGAATTTTGCGAACTATGAACTTTCATTAGTTATCCAGCATAAAATGGAATTTACAACTTCGCAAAATTGTCACGAGATTCACAATATCAAAATCAGGACATGAATCTCTTACAAAATTTGAGCTACAGAAGAACAAACACTTCCATGGAGGAGTCGTTTCATAGCCAGAGACCAACACTAGATTTATGTTAAAAGAGACTTCAATCAGCTTCCATCTAGTCTCTAATTTCAATAATAGAGTTTTTTCTTCATTTTTTGGCTAAGCTAGTATTAGCTCACTTCTTTTTTCGTTTGTCATGGAGAAGAATTTCTGGTTATGATTAGTTAGATTTGTTCGGCCAAAAACCAGTATTGATTCAACAAAACTCAAATATTTCAGAAAAACATCAGCTCGATGTAACTTATGCCTAGCATAGATACTCATGCGTGAGATGGTTGCAAAATTCTTCCTAAGAAAAAATATGCAGTATTGTGGATCATGGCTCCCATGGTGATTGCCAGTCTACCATTCAAAGTATACAACATTTGATTACTTCCAATAAAGAATCTAGAGAGAAATTTAAACTATCAAACCTGGACAATGAGAAATTTCTTAGCTTGTCCCCGAGGTCGATGCAGCTCAATCTGCCAAATATTTTCGTAAGATAGCTCGAGCTTGTATTTTGTAGAAAGGTACGTCAGGAAGAGGTAGATTTTCCTGTTTCCAAAACCAAATTTTACCGAAACATTTTCCTTATTCCAGAGAGCATAAAATTTTTCTTTCGAAACTTGACATCCAAAGTGCAGTGTTATGTTATCTATGGTATACTCAGCGGCCATTCGCGTTGGAACAATATCATAATCCATATCCCGTACTTTCAGATAAGACCTGAGCTTGACCTTTTGAGCTGCTTCACTGGTTGTGAATTGAACTTTAGCCTTGGTTCTTGACCCCTCACTTATTGTTTGATCAACATCAACTGTTCCGTCGCCAGAGTACTCCTCCAGAAATTCCTTTATATCTTCAGAAGGCTCAACAGTACGAAAACGATACAAACTAATCGTCTTTCCTATTTCCAGTCAACTTTAACTGCAGTTTCATGGAGTATAGAATTAGTAACGCATGATCGTACAGCACATTTTGATTGGAACACGCTCAGATTTAAAAGAAGTAGATTTAAAATTTTGATTGGAACACACTCAGTTTCAGAGGATTTCATTCAAGGAAAATTTCCAAACATGCCTCGAGGTTGATAAAAAATCACTTTCTCACAAGCTAAAGGAGTGAATACTTAAGGAAATGACATGAGAGGCAACAGAATAAATACAGAGTATGCAATATGTCTCAATTAATTAAAGAATTTCATGCATGCAACCATCAAGACTCTCATTGGATGCGAGGCAATGATGAATGGGCCTCCTGAAATGAGTATTCAGACTAGAAAGTGCTTCAAATTTGAGTTTATTAGACTGGTCATCAAACAAGAGAAGATCCATCTAACTCACGGTATGGACAATGGAGATTCAATAAACAGAGCAAATTTTTGGCATGGAAGCAGAGTCTTATTAATGCAACCTAGGAAAAGAACCTAGAAACTTTGAGTATAATGCATGTAATGGCAACGAAAAATTGTTTCCCCGGGACTAGTCAGTAATATGACCTGCAAAATCGAGTCTTGACGTTTTATAGTGAGTAGGCAACAGAAAAAGAAAATGACTGCAATAAAAGCTGCATGTTACATTTACAGGAAATTTATTCACTTTCCGAGACATATTTAAGTTTAAATTTTCTTTCCAGAATATTTCAGGAAAATAATATAAAGGGAAACCATTGAAGGCAATAAACGGTCAGGATATATAATGAAATCTTCAATTTTTCCATGGAAAGTAGATGATTCTCATAGGGATTAATTAAGAATACAGTTGATTAGTTTTCGAAAGTTTGATACACTGATTTTCAGACGTTTGTAATTTAGTAGGAAAATAGAGATGGTGGGTTCTCTAGGCAGCCCAAATTATGGAGAAAAAATATATCAAAGTGAATAAATATTAACACCAGTACAAATTTAAGAAGATGATAAAGAATCGGAAAAGTAGACAAAATCCCTGATTTTTCATGTGATTTGTGACGAAGACATAAAAACCAACACATAACTACATGAGCCTTGTAATTCGAAAATAACAGCAATCCTAAAAATTCCAAGAAGCAGCTATATTGCTTCTGTCACTCACTTGCGAATGAAGTCATCAAACAAAATGCTATGAAAATTCTCCAATGCATGCTTGTCACAACCCATTAGGCAGACAACTATAGTTAGAAAGAAAGAAAGCAAAAAACACACTCGTATATAACATACCCACAGGATTAGGCGAGAGATGGTAAGCGGGCGTGCTCCTTAGGTAGAGGCAGCGTAAACACTGGATTTCCTGAACAAAATGAGAGTGCTAGTCAAGAGAAGAATACATGATATTACAAGTACACAACTAGCCAGAGCCCAGGAGAAAATCCAAGAAATGATTAATAATGCAACCTTTTGTCACGTTCGAAAGCAAAACAACACAAGCATAGCACAACCTTGAAAACCAGATAGAAATGTTTGTGTTTGTCTGTGGAACAGGAACTGATCGACCTGAGAGAGCTAAAGAAATGAACAGACTTTTGTTATACATGCAGAAGATGATGAGTCTTACCAAGAGATTGTATAGATGACGACGATGATAAATCAACAGCTAACCCTTCACTATGAAAGGAAGTAGAGTCCTTCAAGAGCTATATATAAAGGAATTTTACATACAAACAGGAAGTTCAGGCCAAGGAAAGTGCAAGGCTGCTTACTACAAGAAATACAGGAGAGACTGTTTTTAATAAAAACAAGTCAAGGGATAACTTCAAATAAGCCCCCTATTTATGACGCCACTTTCAGTGACATCCCTCCACTACTAATTCAAACAATATTACTCTAAAACTATCTTGCATCTATCAATGTTGACTCATCACCAGTTTTAGTTCGAAAGATTTATTAAAAAACATGTTTTTGACTCGTGAATTATGATGATTTCACTTTATAAGTAAAGAGTAAACCCTAATTCCATCTTATTCACCATATACATATTAGTTTCTATCACAACATCTTTGAAACCATTCCATCAATCTGATTTAATTAGCCTAGATTGTGGGTTATTTTTTATCTCCAAAGTAAAAAAAAAAAAAAAAAAAACAATGCACATGATAAAAAAAAACAAGATTCTTCAATGGAGTTTTGAGCTGAAACTAATGGCGGAGAGAACATGGATAAATGTGGGGTACTTTTAGGGTAATATTGCTTAAATTGGTATTAAGGGTTGTAATTGAAAATAACATTATAGTTGGAGGATCAATTCGAATTTATCTCTAGACTTTAACATCAACTTTTGCTGTTGTACGGAAGGTTACATAAGCACGACCTGTGGGCCCCAACAAACTTCTCACCTAAGTACCCATGAGAGTGACACGTTACGGAATCCTATTAGTTTAAACTAATGGAGTCAAAGTTTAACCTTGACCTTTTGTCCTTTAAGCCAATGAAATGGAAAGTGGAGCAAACTGGCAGTGAGCTTGAGTTCTCTTTAGAGTTTGGCAGGTAACTCTCTTCCAAGTGCCTGTGCTGTATCTTCCTCCAATTGACTTGTGGGTTGACGAGGATAATTACAAAGACTCTAACCCCACGCGCTGGAATGAGACTCGTAGGAATCGTAGATTCACTGTTACCATGAGGTTTTTTTTCTTTTTTTATATCCTTTTTATGTTTTTTTCTAATCTTGTCTTTTGAAGGTTTGATTGGAGGCTAGTTTAGCTAAAAGCCTAAAATCAATGGAGAAAATTCAGAGACGAGGAACCTAAAACGAAGCACACAGGAAGATGGGTGATGTTCTAGAAGGTTTTTTTTTTGCAAAATATCCACCTTAGTTCTCATTTTTTTATTAATTATAAGAATTGACTCTCTCCAATTTTTTTTAGTTTATAAAAAAAATCAATTTTAATTCAAAATTTTATTTTTTTAGTCTTTAATTTGAGAAAGAAGAGAAAATTATCGGATTTTGATAATAGAGAAAAAAAAACAACGTTAACATCGATTCTAATTACTAAAACGATTAATTTTTATATCAAATGGTTTCATATGATGAGAAGAATTTCACTTAGGTGTTGTTTTACATTAAAACCGTCTAAAAAACATATTTGACCTTTAGAAGATTTTTTGTTTATGTTTGATTTCGAGTTTTGGGCTATTCTTTGAGGTTTTTAAGGTCATAAATTGATTTAATAAGATTTCTATGATTTTTTTGGTAAAAAATGAGTTGTTTGGTAAAAAACCTTCTACCTCAATTATTCGGCGACCACGGTGACTGGAATCGGGGCACAGTCAAATAACACGTCATCTTGATCTTGTTTCTTTAAAAAAAAAAAATAGGACTAACAACATCTACTAACAAACAATTATGAGGGTCCAAGCACACGAGTCAGCACTAGCATGACTTGCTAGGCCCCATAACATTTAGCATTTTTCTTTTTATTTTTTTATTTTTTTTCAAAATAATATTTTAATTTAGATTTAAATTAATAACATTTCTTTCTTTTATTTTACTTATTTAGACTTTCTCAAATAGTTGTTATTTTTTAATTATTTTGTAAATATTTAATTTTTTGAATAAATTATTCTAATTTATCTATAAATTTTTTCTTTTATGTTTTATATGAATAGGAATATTTATTTTTGATAATATTTTTAATATATATAACCTTACATAATATTTTTTTATTTTTATTTTATTTAATCAATTTCATGTGTATCTATTTTTATTATTATTTGATTAAATAAAAATTTAATTTTAATAAACAAAGTTATTAAACACGGCTGGGTCAAAAACCTGTGTTGCGAGATCAAATATTTATATATATATATATATATATATGTTTCTTAATTTTTTTTGTCTTTATTTATAGTTAATGACTGTTTTTTTTATTTGTTAACATAACATAATTCTTAATTTATTTTATTACATGTATATATAAACTTTTTGATTTATGTTTTGAATTTTTATATACAGAAACATACTAGAAAAGTCTGTACATATAATATTTTTAATAAAAAAATATATGACCCGCGACGGAGTACAAATGAAATATCACTATTCATCACATGTCAATGCCACTAATATTTATTTATTTACATTATATTTATTATCCACGTTAATAATTTCTCTAAAGTTATGAATATATTTACATTTCATTTTTTAGAACAGCACATTTATTTTTCAAAATCATTTGGTATTTTGCAAAAAAGAAATCCTGGTAAAAAATAATTTAAGTAACATGTCATAATTTCACTGATCAACCATTAATTTCTAACAACGTTAATAAATAAAGGGTTGTTATTAAATAAGATTTTGTTTTACAGAAACAAAATGCAAAAATATCATATTGATAGAAAAACCCAATAAAGGCATTTCCCATCAGCGGAGGGAACAGATACATCGAAGTCTCTTATTTTATGGGCACAAGAGGATCCCTTCGATGATATTCCCAGCTGCATTTCCATGTCCCGAGTTCCCAACTTGAAGTTAGAACATAATCAAAGCAATTGCAAATAGATAGAGAAAAAAATAGAAAAACTTGTGTACCAGTGAATACCTTCAAAAGCTGGGCCAATCAAATGGAGAAGGCATTTGCCTCTGCCTTCTACGAGTAATTTGTATGTCCCCCACGTACTATATTCCATGAAAAAAGTAGCCCCAGAGATGCAAAAGTAGCTTTCTACTTCCCTTGCCATGGAAGCGGAGGATCATCAAAGGATTGACCATAAACGAGTGGTGGAATTATCAAGGCAACTCGTAATAAGCTTCGGAAAACTGACAACTTGTATGGGAAGAAGTTGGATGTCGCTTATCCAATTAGTCTGGTCTGCTTGTCCGCTGAGCACCTTCTCGTTAACTTCGGGCTATGGGAAAGTAGATAGGCACACTCAATTCCAAAACGCTTTATATCTCTCAAGCCAATGACTTATGCATCACTCACACTTTCTTCTGTACTATAATAATAATCATCATCTGCTTTTAGATTGCAGATAAGAGTAAAATGGCATCCCCTCTTTATTGTATTGTCTTTTGCATTATTACATTTGCCATCATGAATTTCAAACGGTCTCTTAAGCACTTATGTTAGAGAGAGACCCACCATCAGCCAAATATTCCCTTGACGCAACTTCTCTTGCCTGGTAAATTTATACCAAGAACTCATGTTATCTCCAACAAAGGTAACTGTCAGGCCAAGGTTTCCACAGATCATAAACAATCCCCTGAGAATTCCAGCTCAATAGTCGAGGAAAATGAAACCGTGTTAGATTCCAGGATTTTCACGGAACTCCAGCTTTGAACATCCATGAAGATTTGTTCCCGAGGAAACAATCAATCGTCGAAGGTAAATAGAACTGGCTGAGGATAGTTAGCAAGGCAGTAACCCTCAAAGATCCCTGTTTCGTTTTCCTGATCTAGGCACAAACTGGCTTGCCCCAGCTAATTACATTAATTGCACTATATTCTCCAGAATCCGTCAAGTGATTAAAGGGTAACACGTAATACCTACTCTCAAACAATGATTGTGGAAAAACATCAGGAAACAAATAGAAGTGAATAATCTAACATATTAGAAATGAGAGAATCACAATCAGGACGACATCCTGACAGGTACTGCACCAAATATGAACAGCTCTAAAATGGCCGAGGCATGTTGCTCCGACCACAAATCCAATCAGCAATCTTAAGTCACTGCTCCATGCATTCAAAAACAAAAGCAGGACTAATCTATAGCTCAAACCAGATGGAAAACAAAAAAAAAAAAAAAACACCTGCCTGCGTGAACTAGACTCCCCCCTGCTCTACTTATCGTGCGGACATGCAACTGCCAACTAACTAGGGAACAGTGAACATTGTAGATGGATACCCTGAGCATCTAGATCCCACCATCCACTTCATTCTCGACTTCATCCCCTTCTTCGGCAACATCAACGTTCCTAGTTTCGCAAGGGGATCATCATAATTATCTTCAACTACTCCCAATTTATCAAATAAATACTTCCCCGTAAACCGGATAAATTCTCAAATGTCAGCCATTTCAGACAACATTTCTGCAATGGCACGGCACTGATCCTTCATACATTTTGCAAACACCTTAGGCAACGTGAACTCACCTACGTAGGACAAAAAAATTGCCAATCCAATGCAAACATTCAAAATTAAGGTTAACTGAGCAAAAAACCTTACACGCACCCTTCCTTATATTGTGATCCTAAATAATTGACTGCATTAATACTAGGCAAGGAAGATAATTAAAATGTTTCAGTAATTTCCCACAAACTGTATTTCAGCGCAAAAGCCAAACACCAGTGATGGCTGCAGACACACAACAAACACCAACCATCATATCTAGCATTCTTTAACTTCTCAACTAGTCTGGTTCAAGCGTTAAACATAGTTTTTCAAAGTCTTCGGCACAATAATCTATTGTTACACTAATGAATGCATTTGCCCAATCTTGTTATGGTGATCAGGGTCTCTTTATTGTCATAGTTTTATAAGCCAAAAATAGAGCCATGTACCAAACACCACATATTCTATGAACAGTGCAAGGGTAAAATACCTCAGCCTTGGTATGGCTGCTGAACTTGTTGCATCAATTCCTCGGATTAGTGTTTTATTAAAAAAAAAAAAACATGGCTATTTGATGGCATTCCTTGTAAAGCTCGATACATCACATATAATCTGACTGACAAGCATTGCGTGCAAATGGTTGCTATAGTGCTTAATTCCAGAAGATGAAGACTGATAAGAAATAATGGCATGTTGGAGACTGATACCCTATGATTCTATTTTCATACTTGACAAAATTTCTAGCTTGCATAGGCTATCATAAGTTTACAATAAAGGTACAAAATTAACTTCAAATGCAAAAGTCAGATACCCTATCAACTGAAAAATACCACGTGCCCAGATAGCAAACTCAAATGCTTATACTACAAAAACTTCTCAAATTTCTTCAACCTCAATGCAAGAACAAATATCCATGTCAAGAGACTAGAAATATAAAACATTTTAAACCACCTTATCTCACCAAATTGAATAATCCATCAAATGAACCTCACCACCAAAGCAAAAGAACAGACTATAGCAGCATCTCAGCAATCTGAATAGCATTAAGTGCAGCTCCTTTGCGTATTTGATCACCACAGACAAATATATCCAACCTGTTTTGCATCCAACGATTAATGTGACACTTTGTCATAAAGGATAGACAACAATTAAACAGTTCAAGGCCCACAAATTAGTCTTACCCCTTATTTCCATCTTGCGACAAATCACGACGAATCCTGCCAACTGCAACATTATCTTTGTTCGATACCTCCAAAGGTGTAGGAAAGTGATTAGATGCTCGGTCATCAATAACCACCACCCCAGGAGCGCTCTTCAAAATATCTTTTGCCATATCCTGTGCATTCAAGAAATTTTACTAAATGAAATTTTATACAAGTCATAAATCTTCTTTATAAGTTCAACTATATAAAAAACAAAATAAAAACTTCCACAGTGCTAGTTTTGTATTTGGTCAAATGAGCGACTTACCTCATCAAGGGGCTGCTGAAATTGAAGATTGATACTTTCAGCATGTGCACGCATGACAGGAACACGTATACATGTAGCAGTGACTTTAACATTCATGTCATTCTGAAAAATTGACAAAAAAAAATGGAAACATTTTATAAAGGATTAGACCATAATATATCTTATTAGATATAACAGTGTAGTAAAAGAAATAGCCTTTAAAGCTTACCCAGATCTTTCTGGTTTCTTTAACTAATTTCATTTCCTCTTCATTATAACCATTTGATAGAATAGGTGCATTGTGTGAAAACAAGTTAAAAGCATACTGTAAATAAAACATAGCAAGAGGTTAGGTTTGAACTTTTCATAGCACATAAAGGAACTTTTATTAAAAAGTTACAGTTATTGCATAACGAACAGACAAACCTGTTGCTTAAAGATGTTGCAAGTTGGTGGTTTTCCTTCCAAGACCTTACCGAAATAAAACACAAGGAATCATCTTTGTGAAGATAAACAATAAAACCAGTAATCCCAGCTAAACATAAATGAAACAAACTAATTGATAGAAGATAACAAGATTATATGGAAAACAGAAACCTCACGAGTCTGCAACTCAAGCTCTTCCATTGCTGCAGCACCAGCACCACTGGCTGCCTGATATGTACTAACAACCATTCGTTGCACCTGCCACATCCATTGATTAGCTAGCATTCAAACAAAAAAAAAATCCAGCACTAAGAACCTCACAAGGCTTTTTTCTTTCTGTTTTTTTTTCCCCCTAAATTTCAGCATGTATATAAAACACTAAAATTATATCTTGAAATATAGTCTTAAATCTCCCTTAACTTTTTTATCTTTTCTTATTACTTTTTATTTCTAGAACTGAGTCACCCTTAGCTAAAGATAATTATTTGTAATTGACAATCAGGGAAACAGAAATTCTACGAAGAGATAAACACATTACACAGTACAAATTACAAGGTCTTACAAAATAATTTATGTTTGTCAAATATTAATCGATAAGGGACTGTGTATGTATATATATATATATATATATATAAAACATTTTCAAGCATTGATCATAAGATGTCCCCAGTACAAAACTTACAACCAAACACTAGATTAATGTTGAAACTACATTACCTTGGCATGCCTATGCAAAGGAGTAGCCGCCATCAAACAAATAATAGTTGAACAATTCGGATTGGCGATCAAAGCGCCCTTTCCCATCCCGACTTTAATCCCTTCCATAGCCTCTGGATTAACCTCGGGAATCACCAAAGGAATCCCTTCTTCCATTCTAAAAGCCGAGCTATTATCCACCACAATGGCTCCCTTGTCCACAGCCACCGGCCCAAAATGCTTACTGATGGACCCACCAGCACTAAACAGCGCAATATCGACCCCGTCAAAGCTATCTTCTGTCAGCTCTTCAATCGTGTAGTTTCTATCTTGAAACGTGAGCTGCTTGCCAGCTGAGCGCTTAGAGGCCAGCATTTTGATGGAACGGTAAGGGAAGTCACGGTCAGAGAGGACAGAGAGGAATTCTTGGCCAACTGCACCAGTGACGCCAACCACAGCGAGGGAGGGGGCGTTTTCTTGAAGGGACATGCGGATTCTTGAAGGACGTGTGAATTTTTTGGGTTGATGGGAGAGCTTGGTGAATAGGTGGGTTTGGCTGCTGGGGTGAGCGAGACTTGCCATGTTTTGGAGACAGAGATTTGAGAGAGAAACAGTAAAGTGAGAGGCGGCTGACAGAAGGA
>Ga0325410_1001162_pt1 | contig 28896 bp, 23 predicted proteins | sample PopdelMetagenome_16_FD_206182 | JGI IMG/M metagenome (GOLD analysis project Ga0325410, IMG submission 206182) | Populus deltoides microbial communities from Bellville, Georgia, United States - Xylem-PdIQD-R3 | ecosystem: Host-associated > Plants > Phyllosphere > Stem > Wood/Secondary xylem...
CTTTCCACTTTCCTCAGCCAATGCCCAGCAACCTCAGCATCCTCTTCGCCCCGGTAAGTCATACAACCCATCTCTCTCATACCCTTCACCCATTGCACTATGGTGACTATTCCCCCTGATCTAGGAGTCGTATTAGAGGCTCCCGCTACCATTCCTGCTGCCACAGCTCTCACTATATGTTCCATAAAAGCAGGATCTAAAAATAGGTTTGATTCAGCTACCGGTGCCATTGTTGGAGGTATATTATCTCCCCCCTGTCGGTTTGATCCCTCGGGCATGGATACATCTGCCTGACGGAATGATGAATCATCTCGAAGTCTCACTGACTCGCCCCCTTCTAAATACACTGATGCTGCAGGTATATGAGAGGAGGTGTCTGCCAAGGGATCCCAGTCTAGATCACTTTCATTACGAATACTATGGCCACTTCCCCGAACTGGGGATGGATCAGTCCTGGATCCTTGCCTTGTTCTCACCATCCTGAAACACATTTCAAAACTATATAATCATTCCTATCCCCGGAATAGCAACCTGAGCTCTGATACCAAATGTAACATCCCCCATTTCTGAGATAAAACAACAATCTCATGTCAATAGAAAAACAGAGTAGTTAATTTTTTTTGTATATATATATATATATATTCATGGTCTTCGTATTAACATCTACTGGAATTTCAATGGAGTCCCCTTTATGCCGGAAGGTCCCAAGTTACCGACATGTAACTTGTTTACACTTCTAACAGTTCGCATCTCATAACTTAATTCCCGACCCAATCATCCTGGGTTTCAATTCCACAATTATACTCACACCTATCATCCTGGGTTTCAATTCCACAATTATACTCACACCTATCAACCATAATATTTATGATATGCATTATATAACAAAAATATCATTATGGATGGATAATTAAATGAATATAAATACATAGACATAAAATATGGTTATATGAACTACAACGTTAAATTCATCCAATCAAGTTTAAACATTTATTATACAAATTAAGTTACTGTCTAGACATCGAACTATTACTGTCTTGTTTTTGAACTGTTACTGTCTAACCTCTTCTCAGATTTTTAACTATATATGGAGTTATAGAACTCCGATTCAAGCGAATTTGTGTCGTTGGAAAGCTAAGACATGAGGCTACAAGTTCTATGATTTAAAGAGAACCCAGTTCTGCCTCTAAGACAGTCAAAATTGCTCATCAATGAACCAGACCTACTACCCTATAGGGTCTGTCATGACCCAGTCTCGGTTGGTGACCCATAACTGGAGTTCTATGACTCCAAATTGAGCAAGACCAATTTCATTAGTTAGTAAACATCCAAAACTACAATTTCTATGAAGGAACTTGATTCTAATTCCTTCATTCTCCTACCCAAAATCTCTTTGAAGGTCAAGAGAAAAAACTGTCCATATTCATCAACCTTTCCATTTACACACAACACATGAAGTTCTTTACTTTAACAACTCATACTTTTTCCTCAATTCAAGTCTAAGAACTCAATATGTAAATTAACATCCAAGCATCAATTCATAATCGACTTGAAATGACTCATAAGACCAGGTTTAGAATATCTTACCTGGTGCGAATCAAGGCTTCGATCCCTCCTGTTCTTTCTAATGACAGCCGACCCTCCCCCCTTCTCTTCTTGTTTAATTTTTCTTGTTAATCCCTTTCCCACCAGGGTTTATTTTACCTATAACCCTCAATCTAGGATGGTTTCTTGAAATTTTGGTGTTTCTCTCTTGATTTGTAAAAATAGATATAAAAACTCCATCTTTTCTTTCTTACGTAGCTACAGAGTATTTATGCTCTATAATCATTCTTATTTGCATTTAGGCCCTATTTTCTTTAAGTGTATTCGTTTTTGTCCCCACTTCTTTTTAGTTTTGTTTATTTTCTTTAATTTAATCTAGCCTTGGTTTTTCTCGGGATTTACAGGTACTAGCTGAGAGAAAGAATCATTTAGTGTATGGAGGAGGCAGCCTTAGGTTAATGAGGGGTGTCAATAGCTGTATTTTTAGGAGGTAGTCAAGTTTTGGGGGTTGTCCCCAAAGCTTTAGCAAAAGGGGACATCATTGGAAAAACAATTGGAGAGGAACTACAGGTCTCCACAATGTCTGATCGATTGATTGCAATGTTTAACCATACTGATGCCTTCATTGCCTTACCAGGTGGTCTGGGCACATTAGAAGAGATCTTTCATATTTCCTCTTGGGCCTAACTGCACATTCACCATAAACCTATAGGTCTGTTAAATGTTAATGGTTTTTATGATAATTTGTTTTCTTTCTTGATCAAGATGTCGAACAGGAATTTCTAACATCTTCGGCACAACAAATCATAATCTCTGCTACTACTACTGAACAATTGATTGACCAACTACAATCTTTCATCCCTGTAATTGATCCCTCTATGAGTTGCATAAATTGGTCAACTAAGAAAAGCCGTAAAAAGCTTAGATTGGATTTGAGCCTTCGTTTGTGAAACCTTATGTCTTTTGGTTTTATTAATAACATATTATTTTGTGTTGCTATTTCTTATATTTGTTTAAGTGTGTTTCAGGTTTGTCAGTGTTCGCTGTTTCAGGTGATGTCTTCTATACTCTATCTTTCTACCTTATAACATTGAGGACAATGTCTCGTTTTAGTTGGGAGGAGAGGGTAGTAGTTGATATTATTAAAAAAAAAACTAACTTGCTAACTGTTTTTGCTATTATTAAAACCATTTGACAAAACTGTTATTAGGATGGCAGAGTAAAGAGGAATTTTATTGACTCTTGAGACGCATCTTAGTAAATAGTCTTATTAAGGTCTATCAGAATACTTCTTGAAATATTCAGGTTTACAAACTCTCGCATTGTTATCACTTAATTCTGCTCATATACTCATTTAACAAATATTCTTCATTTTCACACACATTTTAACATATGATTGTGGGTTGCACATTGGATTATTACATTATTTATGTTCTTTTGTTAAAGGTAACAACTAATGGAAAGAGATAGTATATAATTTAAAGAAAAAACAAATTGATGATATTGATGATAATAAAAACGTAGATAAGCTTAAAGGAATCAAACATTGCACTATCTACGTATCAGTATCTGCAACCCGAGTTACTAAGCTCATAGGGGTGTCTCAACACCTAATGCTCTAAGACCAACTGGTCTGGGAGTCATTAGCTAAAAGCTCGTTACATGGGTTAAATATGCATTGTGTTTTAAGTGTATGTATATATATTGAAAAAAAAAGAAAGACAAAAAAGAGAAATAAAAAAAAAGATAATAATCTCAACCCAAGGAAGTTAACCTTAAACATTAGAACATGATATTGTTTTCTTCCAATAAAAGCCCCATCATCTATGTTTTCATACATTGAGCACATAAAAAGGAAGGTTTATTAATATTTTATTTAAGAGGTATTGAGCAGATATATAAATTTAATAAGAGTTTGTTTATTTGGATAGATTAATGAAAGTTGAATGATGAATGCCTTGCTTTGTGGAACTTGCAAATTGAAAAGAGTCTTGCGGTTAGTAAATACCATTAAATTCCACTAGGGTTCGCATCAGTTGGTATCAGAGCTGATCTAATCACAGGTTATGTCCTTCAATTTGAGTCTTTATTGTTTCTTGTTTGATTCTTGATAGATTTTGCCACCTACATAAAAAAATTAAAAAAATAGGGATCTTACTTTTATTGCTTTGTTGAACACTTAATCATAAGTTAGTGTTCATTTTTTTATGCTTCCTTAATCAAAATCGGCATACACACCTAAGTTCTTGATTTTTTTTTGTTCTTGCCAATATATATATATATATATATATATATATATATATAAAAGGAGGCTTGATCTTGAAATCTTGATTGTTGCCGTACAAAAAAAAAATCACTTTTTTTGTTTTGGCTGAATCTTTTAGTAGTCTTGTTTGTGTTTCTTGAAAATTTAGGTAGTTTAGTTGATTTTCTTGAGTTTCTAGAATTTTTTTGAATTAAATCCTTAGTTCTTGATAATTCGTAATTTTTTAGCTCTTTTCTTGTTTTTTTTCGTGTCTTCAAATTATCATATTATTCGTACAAATTTGCATTGCTATTCGTGAATTTGTCATCGAGTTTCATTTTGTTAGTTTCGTAATTTCTTGCTTCTAGAGTCTATATCAAATTTATAAATTCACTGCATAGTTGGTTGTTTTTTTTTTTCCTGAATTGTTGTTATGTGATTTCAAGAACTAAAGAAAAGCAATTTGAGTGAAAAAAGGCATAGGGAGCATATTCGAGTGAAAAACCTATAAATTTGTGTGAAACACGAGTGTGTGAGGTGTTATTTTTATTGCTAATGATTTTCATGCAGGTTTTAAAAAAAATAATGTCTTCTAATAGTGTGCCATAGAAGAACGATGAAATCCAAGAAGATGGGCTTTCGAGAATACAACAACAGATGGAATTTATGTTTGGTGAGCTGATGACTAGGATTGAAAAATTAGAGACTGGGTCTGATGGAGGGCGTATTAAAAGGGGTAGAAAAGCTAGGAAGGAGGAGATTGTTGCTGGAAACTCTGCAGATGAAGTCGATGATGATCTTAACCATGGTGGTGGGTTCCGTACACATAGGGGAGAGAGGTATGAGAATCGGTCAAGGAGGGGACATATTCGACCATATAGGGATTTTGAGCATAGAGGGGATTTTGACGATTTGCGAGATATATACCAAAATTTGGGTAGTATTAAGTTAAAAATCCCAGACTTTAAGGGAAAAACTGATCCGGAAGCTTATTTAGATTGGGAAAAAAAGGTGGAGATGATTTTTGACATCCATAGGTACTCTGAAGAAAAGAAGGTTAAGTTAGCTGTAGTGGAGTTTACTAACTATGCCATGGTTTGGTGGGAGAGATTGGTGGTAGAAAGAAGAAGGAATAGAGAAAGACCAGTTAGCACATGGGAGGAGTTGGAGACAATAATGAAGAAGAGGTATGTTCCTAAACATTATTATCAGGAGTTGTTTAATCATTTACAAATGATTACACAGGGTAATAAGAGTGTGGAGAAGTATCAGAAAGAATTAGAGGTGGCTATGATTAGAGCTAATGTTAATGAAAATGAGGAAGTTATGATTTCTAGGTTTTTAAATGGCTTGAATAGAGACATAGCTAATGTTGTGGAGTTGCAATCATATGTTGATTTGGAGGAGTTAGTACACTTAGCCATTAAGGTTGAAGGACAGTTGAAAAGGAAGGGTAATACATGATCTGAAGCTTATACAGGGTCTTCTTTAGGTTGGAAGATGAATTATAGGAGAGAGGGTAGTGCGTCATCGAAGCCTTTGGTGGCTTCTAAAGTTGCCAAACCTAACTCCATGAAGAAGCGGGTTTCGACCAATGATAAAAAAACTTAGGGAGAAGTTCAACCGAAGTGTAATCGTGATAAAAGTGTTTCAAGTGTCAAGGATTGGGACACTATGCATCAGAATGTGCAAATCGTCGAGTTATGATTCTAAGGGATGATGGAGAGATTGTGTCCACTAGTGAGGAGTCTGATTGTGATGACATGCCCCCACTTGAGGATGCCAGTGATTTAGAGTATGCTATTGGTGATAAAGTTTTGGTGATTAGAAGGTCACTTAGTGTTTAGACTAACGAGGATGATGTGGAGCAACAAAGGGAGAACATCTTCCATACTAGATGCCTAATCAATAATAAGGTATGTAGTATGATCATTTATAGTGGTAGTTGTACTAATGTTGCTAGTGTTACTTTGGTTAGAAAGTTGGGATTGAATACTATAAAGCATGAGAGGCCTTATCAACTTCAATGGTTGAATGAATGTGGTGTTGTTAGGGTGAATAGACAGGTGATGATTTCTTTTTCAGTAGGCAAATATTAGGATGAAGTGTTATGTGATGTTATGCCTATGCATGCTACTCATCTGTTACTAGGGAGGCCTTGGCAATTTGATAGAAAAGCCAAGCACAATGGGTTTAAGAACAAGTATTCATTAAAAAAGGATGGAAGGATTTAAACACTTGCCCCACTCTCACCAAAGCAAGTGTATGAAAATCAAATTCAATTGAAGAAGGGTTATAAGGAAGAGCAACATGTTTTGGCTAAAGTGGAGGAACAAAAAGATTTGGCTAAAATGGAAAAACAAGCTGAACAACATGGTGAGGATGTGAGGAAGAGAGAAAAGAAAGTGAGTCATGAGTTGAAAACAAAAGGGAATAAAGTTTCGGCCCTTAGGACATTAGGGGAGGGTCATGGCCACAAAACAAAAAGATGAAAAGAAGGCCGAGAGTTGAGAGAAAATGAGTGGAGAGAAGAAAGAAAGGTGAGAAAAGAAGTGTGTAGAAAAAATAGGGAAACACCTTAATTTTTTTGCAAAATCTAATGATCTTAAACATGCCTATCTTTCTGACTTGCCTATGATTTTACTTGTGTATGAGGAGGCATTCTTTAACTCAGATGATTGAGATTCTTGTGTTCCTAGTGTTGTTAAAGTTCTTTTGCAGGAATTTAAGGATGTCTTTCTGGATGACATTCCTAGTGATTTGCTGCCAATTAGAGGTATTGAGCATCAAATTGACTTTGTTCCATGAGCATCTATACCAAATAGGCCGGCTTATAGGAGCAATCCTGAAAAGACTAAGGAGCTTCAAAGGCAAGTGGGGGAGTTGATGTCGAAAGGATACATTCCAGAGAGTATGAGAAAGGATTAATGATAATGCTTACAAAGTGGATCTACCAGGTGAGTATGGTGTTAGTGCTACATTCAGTGTTTCTGATCTTTCTTCTTGTGATGTAGGTGATGATTCGAGATTGAATCCTTTTGAGGAGCGAGGGGATAATGTGATGCAACCATCAAAGGATCCATTGGAGGTTTCAGTTGGTCTAGTTACTAGGCTTAGGGCTAAGAAGTTCAAAGAAGCTTTCAATGGACTTCTTCAAGATACATGGGCTAAGGTGGACTTCAAAAGGATTTGTAATAATAAAAAGCAAGCCTTGATTAATCTGATTCATGTTCAAGAGGGGCTTGTTGGTGGAACCAAGACCATTACACAAGGATTGGGAGAAAAAGACTAGATTCAGATAGTTTGACCTTTCATTACTCTTTTAGTCATAACTGGAGTTACCGATCGAATTTTGATGTGATTCTAGTTGTGCTGGAAACTAGACTTCCATACCTTTCCAAATGTATATGGCATGCCTTCTAATTCATTAAGACGAGAGAGAACCATTCATTTTAAGTTGGGCCTTGCTACTGCCAGACAGAATGCGGAAACAACGAACTTGTCTTATTTAATTAGTTGGGCTATCAAAATTTAATTATTTTGAGAGGAGATAATTTGTTTGGGTTTTAGACTTGTTTATTTTAATTAGTTTGGGCTAGTTTTAGCTTAGGTTGATTATTATTTAAATTGAGTTTATGTGAGACCCATTAAGGAAACTAAGGTTTTGGCTTGGAGTATAAATACTCTTTAGGAATAATTTTAGGGCAGACTTTTGATAATATTTTCAGCATTGTAGCTGACTTTTGGTTGCTCAATCTTGGTTTTTGATTGAACTTTCAACTCTTCAAAGAATTGACCATTATTTGTTGTGAATTTATACTTCTTTTGCTCATCTCCAGGTGTAGGCATTGTGATCGAGTTGGTTTATAGTCTTGTTGCCTTGGAGCAAGTCTTTCATTGTGATAAGCTCATTCAAATCTTAACAAACTTGGGTTAGATTGATCTTGAGGTTGCGAATACCATTAAATTCCGCTAGGGTTCGCATCACTTGGGTTGATTATTATTTAAATTGGGCTGATTATTATTTAAATTGGGTTTATGTGAGACCCATTAAGGAAACTAGGGTTTTGGCTTGAAATTTAAATATTCTTTTGGAATAGTTTTAGGGCTGAATTTTGATGATAATTTCAGCATTGTAGCTGAATTTTTGGTTGCTCAATCTTGGTTCTAGATTGAACTTTCAACTCTTCAAAGAATTGACCATTCTTTGTTGTGAATTTATACTTCCTTTACTCATCTCCAAGTGTAGGTGTTGTGATCAAGTTGGTTTATAGTCTTGTTGCCTTGGAGCAAGTCTTTCTTTGTGATAAGCTCATTCAAATCTCAACGAACTTGGATTAGATTGATCTTGGGGTCGTGAATTCCATTAAATTCCGCTAGGGATCGCATCATGTGTGATTCAATTTTATGTGTGAATTCAAAATTATTTGGTCACCTCATGTTGTTTATCATGTCATTTTAACAAACATCAAGTCATTTCTGTAATCAAAACACTCGTAATCTTTCAGGAATGATTAGCCTTAATTTTGCATGTTGGAGTTCGATTAAAATATTTTACCGAAATAAATTTTGAAAGAAACATCTCTTTATTTCAAGACAATAATAAGACTAAGAACAAATCATAATCTATTAAAAGATGAGATGTGATCTTAAAACAAAATGGTGACAACAAAATTGACAATATGACATTCTAAATCATCTTCTCCAGCAATTATCCATGTCTTGTTATCTAACTCGACCAAAAGATTGATATCTTATCTCAGGTACAGGAGTGTCGAAGTAATAAATAACCTGGCAAAACCAAGATCGAACCATAAGGAGGTTAACTATATATTATAAACAACAACAACAACAACAACAACAACAACAATAATGATGATGATGATTGTTGCTACCCAAATTTTGATCCATTTTTGGAAAATTTTCAGAAAAAATCCAAAAATAGAGAAAAACAACGAAAATCCAAAAAATATGTTTTTTAATATATTTTCGTCATTTTAGCATTTTCAACGTCGTCTAAAAAAAATTTTAAAATTTTAAGGGTCTTTCGAACATGTTCGACTTTTCACGCGTCTTTTTTAAAATCATTGATTTTCCTCATCGAGTCGACGTTGATATTGCTCGATTTCAAAAAAATACAGAAAAATAAGAAAAATCAAAATTTACAAAAAAAAGAAGTTGAGGGACCAAGTTTGAAAACCTAGCAATATTTTTGCCTATAAATATTGGTCTTCAACACACACAAGAAGGAGGGGCAATTTTGAAACATTAGAAAAATACAAAAAAGAAAAACACCTAACCTTAAAACCAGCTCTTTTCAAAGGGGGCTGCACCCCCCTCCCTTTCTCCTTTCTCTTGGAGGCCGCCGCCCCCACCCCTCCATCTTTCCCTATATTTTCCCTTGCTGTCCATCATCTTCCTCTCTTCTCTCCCTTGCCCTCTGCCCAAATAAAACCAGCCGCTCAAGTTTCCCCCAGCGTTTGCCCAATCTTCTCCTCCTTTTCCAGCCGTACATTCTCCCCTCTTTTTGAAGCCAAACCTAGAACCAGAGAAACCCATCCTTTTTCTAGTGGCCTCTTCCCCTCTTGTCTCCAGCTCCTTCTCCCCTCAACCATGGCCTCTCTCAACTTCAACCTACATCATAGTAGCCCCATTTCCCTTCTAGCCGCCAGCCACACCTGGAGAACCCCACAACAGCAGCCGAGCTCCTCCACCACAGAGCCATCCCCATCATCTCCTCAGCAGTGACGACCTCCACAAAAGCAAGCCTCCGCCTTCCAGCTTCTTCATCGACCAACAGCAATCCTTCTTCCTCCAGCGGCGCCCACAGAAGCGGCCCCATTTCCAATCGAGAATCGACGGCCGGAGCTGCAACCAGCAGAGAACAACGAAGTAGAGAAGAAGGCGAAACCAAGAAGGCAGATCCAAAACGAAAACAAATAGATCCGTAAACCAAAAAGAAAAAAACTAAAACCAACTGCCTTGTGTATTTTTAGGTTTTTGCAGGTGACGGTGACTCTCACCGCTGGCGTAGGAAGACAGAGGGGAAGAAGACATTCCAGATCCCTTGGTTTTTTTGGAGTTTCCAGCGGCGGCGCGTGAACCCACGTGCCGCCAGTGGCGGTGGCGCGTGGAGACGACATATCGCCGCTGTTTTTGTGGTCCAGAAGGACTCCCCTACAAATTCCTAGAGTTTTAGGGGCTATTTTGCAAATTTTAAATTGTTTCATGTAATGTTTTTGTTTAGTTTTGAATTTTTTATCATTTCTCGTGTTGATGTAACAAAACAGAAAAAGAAAAGAAAAGAAATATAGTGAAAGTGTGTGTGTGTTTGTATGTTTTTTATGGATGTTATTTTTTTAGTTATTTATTTATGATAAAATTGCAAAGAGTAAAGAAGAATTTAATATTTTGATTTGCTCACGGTCCAGAATTATTAACTTATACCTAAGTTGTATTTCTAATATTCGATGAAAAGACAATTATTAAAACTTCTTTAAACACATCAAATTCGTGAAGCAGCTTACCTCAGGTAGGGTGCGTTAGGGGTGCTAATAGCTTCCCCAACCACAACCAGTCCCTTACCCGCGAATCTCTGACAAGACCAGTACACCCGGGTTTCCTAGTAGCCCTCAATTAAATACTAGGTGGCGACTCCAACGAACCAATCAATTCAAGCAAATGCAATAAAGAAAAATCGCCAGCCGAAGCCGCGCGGATTTGACGTGCGACAATGATGATGATTTAAAGAGGACTTTGAGATGTAAGATTAATGTGAAGATTAAACAATGATAAAAACAAATGTCAAGGTTAGAGGATCCATTAATGGTATTAAAAATAAATCTAATATAAACTCTTTTTATTACTCAAATGGAAACCACACACAAATGAGATTCCAATCGGATGATTTGTCATTAATAGCTCATTATAAATTATTAACATGATCATATTAATTATCTTATTTAAGTAACACCAAACTTTTAAATCTTGGCAGGAATTCCTGATGCTAACTTATGTTAACAACAAATCAAGTTTCTTTCACAGCACAGGTGTAGGTTATACCATACGGTTGGCTATGAAAGTGCCAAGCATTTGTTGTACCAAGTGTTATACAACACAAATCTAGATTTACCATTTAACAAGCAAGGTATTAAGAATTAATAAGATAAAAATGATAAGACATGTTAACAGCAAATTGTTTAGGATATAAGCATTGAAGTCCATATTGAGTTTATATTATACTTATCCTAACACCATTAGTGAAACCTTTTGACCTTAACATAATGAACTTAGCTAAACATAATGAAGAAGAGAAACATAAAAAAACAATATAAGAACATAAGTATAGTAAAGGAAATGAAAAGCATAAACAAGAGATTAAGGAAAATATAACATGAAATAAAACTTAAACATTACAAAAATATAAAGAAAGAAATAAAGAGCATGATCTTGATCTAAAAGCTAAGATGCCTAGATGCATGGCAAATGCCTTCTTTTATAGGCCAAAATTTGGAACTATTGATTTGATGATTAATTGTTGAGTGGGTGGCCACATCTCAACTTGGTGACAATCCTTATCTTCTTGTCTAAACAAAACATCATTGCTAATGTTAGAATTTGAATAGATTTTTGTCATGACAGTTCTAGAAAATTGTCTCAGCTTTCTAACAAAAAAAATAATCGATGCATTTGGGCTTCTAGAACTCGAGATATGGGCTGAAAAATTAACAGTGTCTGGGCTGCAAGACAGATTCAAACTTCTCTGTTGTTGCTACAATTTGAACTTGAAAACGACCTTTTTGAATCTTGGATTCCCCATGAAAGTTTTAGGCCTATATCTTAGCTTTCCATCCATATATAGCAGACCTAAATCCAAGTTCTACAGCTCCAGTTATGATCCAATAACCAAATGGTGTTCCAATTTAGACTGAACCGGCATCTCTTTTCTAAGCTTAACCCTCTCTTTATCTTCTCAATTTTAGTAGTTAATCTCATCAATCAATCCCTTGATTTATGTGATAGGGCTGCATTTAAGATGATCATTTACCATAAATTAAAGGTATCTTATATTATTACATATGTTATTATAAAACATGCTCTAGTTAAGGAGTTATTGATATTTCAAGTGCAAATGATGATATAAAACCTTGATAAAAATACACTTTTAAGTACTAATCACACCCCCAACAAGCTTATTACTAGTCCCTAATAATCAAAGCGTTAAAATAGAAAATTTTTTGCAAGTTCCACAAAGCAAGGCATTCATCATTAAACTTCCATTAATCTATCCAAATAAACAAACTCTCATTAAATTTATATATCTACTTCATACTGTTGAAACAAGATATTAATAAACCTTCTTTTTATGTGCTCAATGTATGAAAACATAGATGATGGGGCTTTTATTGGAAGAAAAAAAAATTATGTTCTAATGTTTTTCTAAGGTTAAACTTCCTTGGGTTGAGATTATTATCTTTTTTTAATATATATACATTAACTTAAAACACAATGGATCTTTAACCTATGTAACGAGCTTTTGACTAATTACTCCCAGACCAGTTAGTCTTAGGGCATTAGGTGTTGAGACACCCCTACGAGCTTAGTAACTCGGGTTGCAAATACTAATACGTAGATAGTGCAATGTTTGATTCCCTTAAGCTTTTCTCCTTAACCTATGTAACAAGCACTGGGCCAATAACTCCCAAGTTAGTTCACTTTAGGGTATTAGGTGTTAAAACACCCCTTTGAGCTTAATTGCTTAGGTTAGGGAGGCTACGAAACCAAACTTATTTACATATTTATTTATTTATTTAATTACATTTATTATCTTCTTTTTTTGCATATTATATACTATCCCTTTCCCTTAGTTGTTAGCTTTAACAAAAGAACATAAATAATGTAATAATCCAATATGCAACCCACAATCATATGTTAAAGTGTGTGTGTGAAAATGAAGGTTTATGAATGCTTGTTTAATAAGTATATGAGTAGAATCAATTGATAATAATGCGAGAGTTTGTAAACTTAAATATTTCAAGAGAAGTATGTGATAGACCTTGTTATGAATATTGCAAATAACCATTGGAAAATGTTTACTAAGATGCGTCTCAATATACTATCCCTTTCCCTTAGTTGTTACCTTTAACAAAAGAACATAAATAATGTAATAATCCAATATGCAACCCACAATCATATGTTAAAGTGTGTGTGTGAAAATGAAGGTTTATAAATACTTGTTTAATAAGTATATGAGCAGAATCAATTGATAATAATGCAAGAGTTTGTAAACTTGAATATTTCAAGAGAAGTATGTGATAGACCTTGTTATGAATATTGCAAATAACCATTGGAAAATGTTTACTAAGATGCGTCTCAAGAGTCAATAAAGTTCTCCCTTACTCTACCATGCTAGTAATAATAGTTTTGTCAAATGGTTTTAATAATAGCAAAAACAATTAGTAAGTTTTTTTTTTAATGTCAACTACTACCCTCTCCCGCCAACCAAAACGAGACGTTGTCCTCAATGTCCTAATGTAGAAAGATAGAGTAAAGAAGACATCACCTGAAACAGCAAAAACTGACAAACCTGAAACACACTTAAACAAATATAAGAAATAATAAAACAAAATAATAAGGTATTAATAAAACCAAAAGACATAAGGTTTCACAAACGAAGGCTCAAATCCAATCTAAGCTTTTTACGACTTTCCTTAGTTGACAAATTTATGTGACTCATGGAGGGATCAATTACAGGGATGAAAGATTGTAATTGGTCAATCAATTGTTCAATGGTAGCAGCAGAGATTATGATTTGTCGTGTTGAAGATGTTATAAATTCTTGTTCTATAGCTTGATCAAGAAAAGACAACAAATTATCATAAAAACCATTTACATTTAGCAAATATATAGGTTTATGGTGAATGTGTAGTTGGGCCCTAAAGGAAATATGAAAGATCTCTTTCAATGTGCCCAGACCACCTGGTAAAGCAATGAAGGCATCAGCATGGTTAAATATTGCATTCATTTGATCAGACATCGTGGAGACCTGTAATTCCTATCCAATTGTTTTTCCAATAATGTCCCCTTTTGCTAAAGCTTTTGGAACGATACCCAAAACTTGACTGCCTCCTAAGAATACAGCTATTGACACACTCCCCATTAACCCAAGGCTGCCTCCCCCATATACTAAATGAATCTTTCTCTCAGCTAGTATCTGACCAAGATGATTTGCGGATTCTATAAGAAACACAAATATTTTTCTTTCCCAAGACTGGATCCATAAGAAACACAAATATTTTTTATTTTAAGAGCTGAGGATCCTGCCATTTCAAGACTCGCCTATGCTTGTAGAATGCATGGGTTGAGTAGAAATGAAGGGAAGAAGAAGAAGGTTTTATAGATGAGAAAAAGAAAATGCAATCATATCACTTATATAGAAGCCAGCTAGAGTCTCTCTCCTTCTCTCTCTGTTTTTTTTTTAAAAAAACATGTGTAAGTACAAGTAGTTGTGATTGTGGCTCGCATCTTCCCTTGGTTTTACGTTCAAGAATGGCTTAAACGCCCTTTATAGGTTGGGGATAGGCTTCCTATCTAGTTTTCTTAAAAACTCGCAAACAAGGTCTTTTTTTAGTCAGATTCCCAAGACTATGATGAGCATATCGTTTATGAAAATGGAGCTATAAATCCTGAAGTGCACGATGCATATCTCCACTATGATGAGACTTAAGAGTCAATAGAAGATTATCTAAAGACTCTATGTTTTGAAATAAATCCCACCTTTTGATAATTTCACAGGTTTTGCAGAATGCATGTGAGTCCTTGAACATGGTGGGCTAGTAAAATCCACTCTGTAAGATTTTTGCAGTCGTCTTTTTTTATGAGAAATGATCCCTACATGCCTCAAAGTGACAAAGTTTGATGACACTACTTACCTCATTGTCGGGAATGCATCTCTGAAATATTTGATTATGACAATATTTGAATAAGTAAGGGTTATCCCAATAAAAGTTTTGCACATTGCTCAAAAACTTTCTTTTGTCTTGGTTATCCAAATGAGCTGGCAAAAATCCTGAAGCAAGAAAATTGATATTTTTAGCAAACCAAGGCATTGAACTAAGAGAAATTAAAGATTCATCAAGAAAGTAATAATCGATTAGTATGAAGTCGGATGTCGAATCTATTGTTAATTTTGACAAATGATCCGCGACAACATTTTTGGTGCCTTTTTCATCCTCGATTTCTTCCTGTTCGGTCATGGCATGAAGGAAATGAAAGTGCTGGCGGAGAATCAGTCTTTTCTTTGCAATGTTCAGATTCAACCCCTTCCTTACCCTCAGAGATTGACTCACCATCTTTCTCACAAGGTTCAAGAGTGGGTTTTTCAATAACTTTACCACTGCGAAGAGTGATGACTGATTTGACTTGAACCATGTGTTGGCTTCCAGAACTACTTGCATTTGCATTGTATTGCCCATTTAGATTTTATTGTGGTTGAGATGGAAACTTACCTTTATCTTGAAAACTGAGAGCATATGTGAATTTTGCAAGAGCATCTTTAAAATCTGTCATGCTTTGAGCAAGTTGAGTGTTGATTGTCTCGTGCTTTTCAATGAATGCATGCAATGTTTCCTCAAGATTTCTTCTAAGAGGTGGAGCATAAGGAGGTGCATATCATGAGAATTTTGAAAATTATGGTGCGCTTGAAATGATGGCTGTGAAGTTTGCACATTATTGTTATCACTCTTCCAACTGAAATTTGAGTGATTTGTATGTTTGTGAGTATGGGTTATGATTGGGCCTTTGGAAAATGTTTAAAGCATGGGCTTGTTCATAGAGGTATTCCTTGAAAGAAGGCAAAGTTGGACAGTCATTGGTTAAGTGTTTATTGGTTTTACAGATTTGACACACAATATTTTGAACAGATTTTAATTGACCACTTTTTTTCAATTCTAGTGCCTCGACTTTTCTAGCTAAAGATGCAAACTTGGCTTGGAGGTCATGATCTTTCATAAGGTTGTACATTCCTCCACTAAATGTATTTAGTATGAGGTTGAGTTTTACTTGGTGCCTCATAAGTGCTTGTAGTGTTTCAATTTTGAGCATTTTCAGCTAGCAAGTCTAGGTACTCCATTGCTTCATTAGGGTCTTTATCTTCAAAAGTTCCATTGCACATTAATTCCACCATTTGTCTATCTTTAGATGTTAACCCTTCATAAAAATGTGAAACCAATCTCCACATTTCAAAACCATGATGAGGGCAAGTATTAAGCTAGTCTCGATACCTATCCCAACATTGGTAAAATATTTCTCCTGGTTTTTTAGTGAAAGTGGTGATTTGTCTTATGAAAGAGTTTATTCTGTGAGACAGAAAAAACTTCTTTAAAAATTGTTGTTGCATTTCATTCCAAGCACGAATTGATCCTGACTTAAGATTTTGTAGGCATGTTTTAGCTTTATCTTTTAATGAAAAAGAAAAAAGCTTTAATCTAATGGTGTTCATGCTACAATTTAAATCATTATAGGTGCTACAGACTTCCTCAAATTCTCTCAAATGCAAGTATGGATTTTCTAGATCTAAACCATGAAAAGAAGGTAAAAGTTGAATAATGTCCGCCTTAAAATTAAAATGAGATGCATTAGGAGGAAAAATAATACATGATCACGTACTTGTTCTTGTTGGATTAGTCTCTAAGTGTTCTAACCCGATTATTCTCATTATTCTCATTATAAAGAGACTGATTATCCTCTTCACCCATGTTTTCTAAAGAAGATGAGGATACCTTACAAAGTCTATCATTTAATGTACGTGACCAAACTCTCATGCACATGTAGAAAGAGAATAAAAGGAAGAACAGAAAAGAAAAGAAAAAGAAACAAAACAAAACAAAACAAAACAAAACAAACAAAAGTTAGATAAAAGAAAAGTGAAAAGAGAAAATAAAATAAATATTATAATTTATACAAGAATTTACCTACCCGGCAACGGCGCCAAAAACTTGACACGACCAAAAGATTGAAGTCTTATCCCAAGTGCAGGAGTGTTGAAGTAATAAATAACCCGAAAAGACCGGGGTCGAACCACAGAGAGGTTAACTATATAATAATAATAATAATAATAATAATAATTATTATTATTATTATTATTATTATTATTATTATTATTATTATGATGATGATGAGTTAAAGAGGACTTTGAGATGTAAGATTAATGTGAAGATTAAACAATGATAAAAACAAATATCAAGGTTAGAGGATCCACTAATGGTATTAAAAATAAATCTAATATAAACTCTTTTTATTACTCAACTGGAAATCACACACAAAGGAGATTTCAATCGGATGATTTGTCATTAATAGCTCATTATAAATTATTAACATGATCATATTAATTATCTTATTTAAGTAACACCAAAATTTTAAATATTGTCAGGAATTCATGATGCTAACTTATGTTAAAAACAAATCAAGTTTCTTTCAGAGCACAGGTTTAGGTTATACCATACGGTTGGCTATGAAAGTGCCAAGCATTTGTTGTACCAAGTGTTATACAACACAAATCTAGATTTACCATTTAACAAGCATGGTATTAAGAATTAATAAGATAAAAATGATAAGACATGTTAATAGCAAATTGTTTAGGATATAAGCATTGAAGTTCATATTGAGTTTATATTATACTTATCCTAACACCATTGGTGAAACCTTTTGACCTTAACATAATGAACTTAGCTAAACATAATGAAGAAGAGAAACATAAAAAAAATAAAATATAAGAACATAAGTATAGTAAAGGAAATGAAAAGCATAAACAAGAGATTAAGGAAAATATAACATGAAATAAAACTTAAACATTACAAAAATATAAAGAAAGAAATAAAGAGCATGATCTTGATCTAAAAGCTAAGATGCCTAGATGCATGGCAAATGCCTTCTTTTATAGGCCAAAATTTGGAACTATTGATTTGATGACTAATTGTTGAGTGGGTGGCCACATCTCAACTTGGTGACAATCCTTATCTTTTTGTCTGAACAAAACATCATTGCTAACATTAGAATTTGAACAGATTTTCACCATGAAAGTTCTAGGAAATTGTGTCAGCTTTCCATCAAAAAACAAATTGGTGCATTTGGACGTCTAGAACTTGAGATATGGGTTGAACACTGAACAGTGTCCGGGCTGCAAGACAGATTCAAACTTCTCCGTTGTTGCTTTAATTTGAACTTGAAAACGGCCTTTTTGAATCTTGGATTCCCCATGAAAGTTTTAGGCCTATGTCTTAGCTTTCCATCCATATATAGCAGACCTAAATCCAAGTTCTACAGCTCCAGTTATGATCTAATAACCAAATGGTGTTCCAATTTAGACTAAACCGGCATCTCTTTTCTAAGCTTAACCCTCTCTTTATCTTCTCAATTTCAGTAGTTAAACTCATCAATCAATCCCTTGATTTATGTGATAGGGCTGCATTTAAGATGAACATTTACTATAAATTAAAGGTATCTTATATTATTAGATATGTTATTATAAAACATGCTCTAGCTAAGGAGTTATTGATACTTTAAGTGCAATATGATGATATAAAACCTTGATAAAAATGCACTTTTAAGTACTAATCATTATCCCTCGTTGATGATAGCCTAGTGAAAATATGATTGGTGACAACATACTACATAAAATCCACCTGCTTCTTGCTTACCAACTTTCAGACATGATTCTTGAAGTTCTTGCAATTTCTTCACATCTTATCAGGATTACTGTCGCAGGGTCGTGTCGTGACGTTGTCTGGCGACAATAGAGGCTTTTATCATGCCTCTTGTATGAGGTAGTGTGTGTTGGGAAGGATTTAATCATACAATTATGATTAAGGTTCATGAGTCATCACCTAGTATTATGGTTACTAGGAACCTCTCGTAGACCAGACAAAAACAAACAGCGAAGGGCTGAAAAAATCCAGACCGCTAGTAGACCAAGTAAGCTATTTCTCTTCTCTCCCAGTTTTGCATTTGTATTTACGTGTCGGTACTGTGCAAAGGTAATTTTAATTACCTTCGCACTGTGTAGTGCATGCATGAGTAATTCACGAATGCAACCTGCAACAGTGCCCTATCAGGTCATTGGCTTAGGCCAGTGACCCAGCTAGGACTGCTGGGTCCAGTCCAACCACATGGGTCGCACTAGACCCAGCCCAAAAAAACAAGTGAGATTGTTGGTTTTCTCGTGCATTTATTTTATAGTTTGTATTTTTATATTGTAAAAATATAAATCTATTATTAAAATACCCGGTTTTCTACAAAACATTGCAAATATATATATATATATATATATATATATATATATATAACAAAAAAATGCTTTGTTTTCATGCACATGGCCAATACCCTAAAAAATATTTTGAACATTTTCTTATAGAAAAAACAAATATTTGAAGTCTCAAAAATGTGTTTTCGCATGGATTTCTTAAACACAAAAAAAATATGGGGAATAATTTGTTATTATTCACTATTAATATTTGGATAAAAAAATCCAAGTGGTTAATATCCAAAATACTTATATAGGAATAATAAGTCATTATTATTTATTTAATCACACATCCTTGAAAGAAGCCTCGATTATAATTGAAGACATTTTAATTTTTTACTCCACGGTTTACAAGCCGTGAAAGTATGAAATACTAAGGCAAAAATAGGCTTTTAAAGCGCTCTAAATTTTCTTGGATTTCTAAATTTTTTTTCTCTTCCTTTTCTCCTTGCGATCTACAAGTCGAGAACACTTGAAATACTAAGGGAAAAGTGAGTGTGTAAGCATGTTGAATCCCCTTGGATTTCTATCTTAGTTGTCTCCTATTCCATGAGTTGCAAATTTAGTCTAAATCAAACATAGATTTCAAGGATCTGTATTGGTCATCCTTGGTACTTTGTAGACATATCAAAGGCATGATTCACATTGACCAAAGGTTCTTTATTTTTAGACTTTGAGCCCAAGTTTGTTCATCGTAGCAAACTTATTCTAGGAAAACTAATGGGATTAGAGAACATCAACACCATAGCAATTATAAGGCAAACCAAACACCAAGCAGCTTAACTTAGGTAAGGTGTAATAGGGGTGTTAAAACCTTCCCTTTACACATGAAGCTCTAAATACCAGTTAAGGTTCCTTGTGACCATAATACTAGGTGGCGACTCCCTTATTTACAAAATAAAGACCCCGAAATCAATCCCTGCTCCCGGAAAAGGTTGTCATGAGGGTACGACACCTACCAATTAAAAAATTTCATCCAAACACTCCTAGAAAAGTTATAGTGCATAAAACGGTGTTCTGAAGTTTTCAAATCTGAGCCGCAAAAGACACATGAAGCTTGTTTGGAAGGCAAAATATTCTAGTGATAGAGAAAAACTCTTGTACTAACTTTGTCCTAGACTATTAACCAGAGGAACACCTGAACTTTTGAAGAGGCCCCTTTAATCCAAACATTGGCTTCAAAAACTCTATCATTAGCAGAGGAGGTACTATTAATTAGGGTGCAACAAGACTTAACTGAGAAACTTCCATCAAAATTACATGGCCCTATAAGTTTGTCATATTTTCCTTGTTGAATTATCATTGGCTCCAGCATTGAAAGCAATTGATGATATTGTTACTCTTCATAAGATAAGAGATTCCTATGCCAAACCAAATTCCATCACCAATGATCGTTCACCCATTGACCCAAGACGTTACGCCTGATGTTGCGCCTCTGATTGATTCTGCACCCTATCTTGGTAATGATCATTTGCTTGTTGGTGACGGTAAAGGTCTTTCCATATCCTATATTGGGCATCCCATGTTATGTTCCCCTAAACACACTTTTACATTATCTAACGTTCTCCATGTTCCTCATATTACCAAACCATTGCTATCTGTTCACAAATTTTATTGTGATAATAATGTTTATTTTGAATTTCACACCTCTGTGTTTTATGTAAAGGATCTCACCACCAAAGCAGTGCTCCTCTTCGGTTAGAACAATGATGGTCTATATATTCTCTCTAAGTCTTTTGTCACCACCATTCCTCAAGCTTATTGGTCTCCTTGCGTCTCTACAACTACTGATCTGTTGCATCATCGATTAGGTCATCCTACTTTCTGTATTTTCAATTTGTTAGTTTCCAAAAACAAAATAATATGTACTTCTTAACAAGTCTTCACATCTATCATTGCGACCTACGAGTCACAAAACTACCGCCTCACTTGATTTAATATTTAGTGATGTTTGGGTCCCTGCTCCTATGTTTTTCTCCGATGGTTTTCATTACTTTATCATTTTTATCGATATGCATATAGAATATATATGGTATTATCCTCTTGTTGTAAAATCCGATGTGTTTTCTATATTTCAACATTTTTAAGTGCTTGTTTAGTGTCAGTTTTCTCGCAAAATTAAATCTATTCAAACTGATTGGGGTGATGAATTTCGTAAGTTAAATAGTTTCTTTCAAACTATTTGTATTCATCATAGGTTAATGTGTCCCCATACACATGAGCAAAATGACAATGTTGAATGTCGCCATCGCCATATTATCGAAACTGGTCTTACCCTCTTAGGCCAATGTAGTGCTCCATAATGATTTTGTATATCTCATCAATCATATGCCTACTCTTGTCCTCTAAATTCAATCTCCTTTTGAATGTCTGTTTTCCTTTTTTGCTTCCATATCATGCTCATAAGTTGGATTTCTGTTCATCTCTATGGGTGTTCTTAAGATATAGTTCCTCTCATCTTGGTTATCTTTGTCTCAATTTAGCATCTCAATGTATACATGACTCTTGTCTTGTTTGTTTTCATGGTGGTGTGTTTCCTTTTACAACATCTGAACAAATAGCCCACCAACCAACCACTCCTTCCTAGTCCACACACTTTTCCCACTGATTAGTAGCATTTTTATCAGGGTTTTATATCATCATATTGCACTTAAAGTATCATTAAATTTCCTAACTTAAGCATGTTTTATAATAGCAAGTACGATAACATAAGATATCTTTATTTTATGGTAAATCCTCATTTTGAATGCAGGCATATCTCATAATTTAAAGGATTGATTGATGTGTTGAAAGTGAAAAGGCAAAGAGAGGGCTAAGCTTAAAGAAGAGATGCTGGTTTAATTTAAACCGGAACACTATTCGGTTATCGAATTATAAATGGAGCTGTAGAACATGGATTTAGGTTTGGTTTATATGGATGGAAATCTAAGACATAAGCCTAAAACTTTCATGAGAGTCAAAGATTCAAAGGGTCGTTTTCAAGTTCAAATTGTAGCAACAAAAGAGAAGTCAGAATCTGTCCTGCAGCCCAGACACTTTTCAGTGTTTAGCCCATATAATGAGTTCTAGAAGTCCAAATGAGCTCATTCTTATTTTGTTGGAAAGCTGAGACAAATTCCCAGAACTTTCATGAGACTATCTGTTCAAATTATGATGTTAACAATGATGTTTTGTTCAAACAAGAAGATAATGGTTGTCACCAAGTCAAAAGGTGGCCACCCACTCAATAATTAGTCATCAAATCAGTAGTTCTGAATTTTAGCATATAAAAGGAGGCATTCACCATACATTTAGACATCTTGGTTTTCAGATCAAGATCATATTCTTGCTTTCTTTCTTTGTATTTTTGTAATGTTTAAGTTTTGCTTTCATTAATCTCTTGTTTATGCTTTTCATTATAACTATATTCTTATCTAGTTTATTTATGTTTCTCTTCTTCATAATGTTTAGCTAAGTTTATTACTAATGGTGTAAGAATAAGTAGAATATAAACTCAACATGGACTTTAATGTTTGATAGTAATATTTTTTGTATTTGTTATCTTACTCACTCTTAATACCTTACTTGTTAAATAGTTAATCTAGATTTGTGTTGAACAACCCTTGGTACAACAAATACTTGATCCTTTCATAATCTGTATGGTATAACCGACACTTTGCTATGAAAGGAACTTGATTTGTTGTTAACATAAGTTATCACTATCAATACCTGACAACATTTACAAGTATTGGTATTACTCAAATAAGATAATTAATATAATCATGTTAATAATTTATAATCCGATTGGAACCTCCTTCATGTGTGGTTTTCAGTTGAGAAATAAAAGGAGTTTATATTATACCTATTTGAAATACCATTAGTGGATCCTCTAACCTTGACAATTTTTTTATCTTCGTTTAATCCTTACATCAATATCTCATCTTAAAAGTTTTCTTCACCTCCCCCCATTTTCTCCCTGATGGCCCTCCACACACCACACCCACAGATCTGTCGCTTTTCCAGCTCCACCCAAATAGCCCCACCGTTCCCTACCCTTGTCTGCCACCATACCAACACCACCCAGCCCTGCCCCTATGCCACCATTTGCATGTTTCTCTAATGATCATTATGCAGGAACAAGTTCACCTCCTTCAGAGTTGCATATTTCCAGGTCTGTCACTACAGCTAACTTTGATTCTACAATAGGTTCTCCTACATCTGCTACTGTAAGCTCCATTCTTTCGATAGATTCTCCTGCAGGTCTGCAACTTTTTGTTGATCTCTCATCTTATCCTTTTCAGCAGCTTCCCAGTTCAGATTCTTCTGCCCCTTAATTTGTTGTTCGTCAACATCCGATAGTTCTTCACCCTAGGCTGTCGAAGACTACCCTCCTAATAGTGTTTGCAGCCACCTCCATTGCTCCTAACTGTCGGATAATGTCGTCTCCGACATATGAGCCCCTTGTATTCTCTGATGCTGACAGGTATGAGGCATGACATGGTGCTATGCGTGATGAAATTCAAGCCTTACGCTCTAATAACACCTAGTCCTTGGTTCCTTTTCATCCTTCAATAAATGTTATTGGTAGCGGTGTGGATGGCATTATTGAGCAATTTAAGACATGTTTGGTTGCTAGAGGCTTTACTCAACAAGAAGGCATTGATTATTCTAAAACATTCAGTCCAATTGTTAAGCACGTGTCAATCATATTAGGTTTTGTTGGAAGATTCATGAACTTGATATTCATAATACATTCCTCAATGGTGTTCTGGCCGAAGAGGTCTATATGAAACAACCTTTAGGTTTTGTTGACTTTGCTTTTCCCTTTCATATGTGTCGGTTGCATAAGTCTTTATATGGTCTAAAACAGGCTCCATGGGCATGGCACACTTGTCTGAGTGATTTTCTGATTTCTATTGACTTTTATGCTTCTAAGGTTGACACCTCCTTATTTATCTTGTTTGTTGGTGCTAATAACTTCTATCTACTGATTTATGTTGATCACATTCTGCTTATGAGTAACAACTCTACTATGCTTCACCGCCTAATACAGTTACTGAGTTCAGAGTTCAAGCTTCATGATTTAGGCGTCGTTCACTATTTTTTAGGTATTGAGGTTCAATTTATTGTTATGGGTCTAATGTTACACCATCATAAGTATATTATTGACATCCTCACTCGAGCGGGTATGACTTTTTGCAAATCGGTTGATACTCCTATATCTACTTCCAAAGTCACCATACTGTCAACCTTACACGGTTTTGTTAAATTATGGGTGCCCTTCAATATCTCACATTTACGAGACTAGATTTCTACTTTGTTGTTAATAGAGTTTGTCAGTTTATGTATGCTCCTACAGATTCTCAGTGGGGTATCGTTAAACGCATTATGTGTTATCTACGAGGTACAACCACTTATGGCTTACATATCAGCCGTAGTTCCTCATTTGCCTCATTTGCTCTTTACAAATGCAGATTGGGCAGGTAATATTGATGATCGCAAGTCTACGGGTGGTTATCTTGTCTTCTTTGGTAAGACGCTGGTTTCATGAAAATCAAGCAAGCAATGTACAGTTGCTCACTCTTTCACCGAGGTTGAGTATAAAGCCTTGGTAGATAGCACTGCTGAGGTTATATGTAACATCCACCATTCCGGGATAAAACGACAATCTCATGCCAATCGAAAATAGAGTAATTAATTTTTTTTTTGTATATATATATATATATATTCATGGTCTTCGTATTAAAATCTACCGAAACTTCGACGGAGTTCCCCCTATACCGGAAGGCCCAAGTTATTGACATGGAATCTATTTACACTTCTAATAGCTCGTATCTCATAACTTAATTCCCGATCCAATTATCCTGGGTTTCAATTCCACACTTATACTCACACCTATCAACCACAATATTTATGATATGCATTATATAACAAATATCATTATGGATGGATAAAAATAAATAATATAAATACATAGACATGAATTATGGTTATATGAACTACAGGGTTAAATTCATTCAATCAAGTTTAAACATTAATTATACAAGTTAAGTTATACAAACATTTTTATATTTACAAAATACAAGGGTATACTCCCTAGAACCTAGATTACAAGAAGGGAAAATAAGCTAGGGTATACTCTTGTCGTGCATGCGATGATCCTGAAACAAAATACATATTATTGAAAGGTGAATATTACAATAAATATAACAACATGAATATCTAACAATTTTAACAGGGTAAAATGCATTCATAGTTCATTCGCTTCTCCCTTCTCGTTTTTATTAGAATCTCTTCCTTATTCAACTATTAATAATTATTCCCTCTGCCACATTCAACTTTTATTCCAGACTTTATGAGATCAACCATAATTATTCTTGCTTATCACATTATCGATACCAATTTCATTGGTATCATCATCATCACCCCATAGGAGTCGATGCAAGGTGATCCATTTACCCGGGATCCTAACATATACTGAAGGTATGCTAGCCAATACATGGTGATCCCCTTACCCGGGATCCTAACATACACTGCCCGGGATCCTAACATACACTAAATGTATGCTAGTCAATACATGGTGATCCCCTTACCCAGAATCCTAACATACACTAAATGTATGCTAGTCCAATCGTGGCGATCCCCTTACCCAGGATCCTAACATACACTAAATGTATGCTAGTTTACGCCTCAAGTCGCACTTCTCATATTTCTTTTGTCAATGATAATTTCATCATTTGGCAATTCACACAACAAGTTTTCACCTTGAACACACATACATTCAGTAATTCACATTTCACATTGGTAATATAAATAAATCATGGAATTAACTAGGAAGTATATGTGCGATTCACCTACCTGCAATAGAAGCTCTACTCGTGCTCCCCTGCTGCTACTGCACCACGCCTGTGGTCCCTCCTGCAATTCACAGGTTTATCTTATAAATTTTCCCACACAAGGATATGTTTTATTATAACCATATCAACAACCAATAAGTCTTTCTTTCAGTCATTTCTTAATATTTTATGTTTTTTCTCATTTCGTCCATTAATATTGTCATTCTTTGTCCAACCACAATTATCATTCCTTATATATATATTAACCGTTTCTGTTTAAATCCTGAACTGTTACTGTCTCATTTTTTTTGAACTGTTACTGTCTCATTTTTGAACTGTTACTGTCTAGATATTGAACTGTTACTGTCTCATTTTTTTAAATTGTTACTCTCCAACCTCTCCTTAAATTTTTAACTATCTAGAGTTATAGAACTCCGTTTCAAGCGAGATTAGTCTTGTTGGAAAGCTAAGACATGAGGCTACAATTTCTCTGAAAGAAGGAGAACCCAATTCTATCTCTAAGACAGTCAAAATTTCTCATCAACGAACCAGACCTACTACCCTATAGGGTCTGTCATGACCTAGTCTCGGTTGGTGACCTATAGCTAGAGTTCTATAATTCCAAATTGAGCAAGACTAATTTTATTAGTTACCCAACATCCAAAACTACAATTTCTATAGGAACCTGATCATAATTCCTTCATCCTCCTACCTGAAATCTCTCTGAAAGTCAAGAGACGAAACTGTCCAGATTCGTCAATCTTTCCATTTACATACAACACATGAAGTTCTTTAATTTAGGAACTCATACTTTTTCCTCAATTCAAGTCTAAGAACTCAAATATATAAATTAACATCTAGGCATCAATTCATAATCGACTTGAAATGACTCATAAGAGCATGTTTAAAATACCTTTCCCGGTATGAATTAAGGTTTCGATCCCTCCTTTTCTTTCTAATGACAGTCGACCCTCCCCTCTTCTCTTCTTGTTCAATTTCTGTTGTTAATCCCTTTCCCACCAGTGTTTATTCTACCTATAACCCTTAATCTTGGATGAGTTTTTGAAATTTTGGTGTTTCTTTCTTGATTTGTAAAAATGAATATAAAAACTCGCTCTTTTCTTTCTTTACGTTATCTGCAGATCTGTTTTTAGTGAGAAGAAGAGTACTTATGCTCTATAATTATTCTTATTTGCATTTAGGCCCCATTTTCTTTAAGTGTATTCGTTTTGCCCCCACTTCTTTTTAGTTTAGTTTATTTCCTTTAATTTAATCCAGCCTTTTTATATTTTTTTTCCTCGGGATTTACATTATAGGACTTCAGTGTCTATTAAAAGATTTGCGTATTCTTTTTAACTCTGCTCTTATTATTTGGTGTGATAATATAAGCGCTACTTACTTATTTGCAAATCCTATATTTCATGTTCACACTAAACATGTTAAGGTTGACTATTATTTTGTACGAGATAGGGCTACGAAGAAAGAGATTCATATTCGCTTGATCCCCTCTCACGATCAACTTGCAGATGTTTTTACTAAGCCGCTTCCTATAGCTCCGTTTATTGCTTTTCAATTCAAGCTTCAAGTTGATCCTCCACCCTCAGCTTGAAGGGGTATATTATAGAATGTACCTATATAAGAAATATTATAGTCATACTCTTGTGTTGTAATCACCACCATTAATATTGTATATTTCCCTACAAATATAAATAGAAAAAGTTGGTTAACTAATAGATTAAGTCTCATAATTATTCTCAATTATACACATATTTTGTTATGTGTAATTTTTATATTTGTGGTTTGTTATGTTGTTATATATTGTTTTTTTTTTATTAATAAATCAACCTAGGATAAGAAAATTATTTTTGGGTTTTATTAATTGGATGTTGCCTATCACGTAATAAAATCGATTAATACATGACTTAATTTTTCATATTCATGCAATTTAATTTTGATGGCACCATTTCTCAATGAATGAGATTTACTTTTAATTGTGTCTTGTATTTTTTTTTATATATATTCAAAATCAACCTAAGGATTGTAAGACTTTAATTTTGTGCTTTCCCTTGTTGCACTAAGGATAGTTGATGCAACCATATTATTTGATAGTTTCACCCCCATTTAACTAGTATTTTGCCTATGTTTTATATATAAAATGCCTTGATATTCTTTGTTTTATGTTTTGAAGGCACTTTTGGATGAAAGATGCAAAAAGGAGTAAATTGGAAGTAATTGGCAGATTTGATGTTCAGTCGATGTTTTGTGCAGAGCGTGAGTTCTAGAGATCAAAATGAAGTGATTCCAGTGGCACTAAAAAGCTAACATCCATACCTTTCTGGAAATGCAATGCAAGAAAAATAAAAAGAGAAAGATCATGGAAATCACATCCTGCAAAGTCAAATCTTGCATTCTGCCAGTGTTGACCTTTGGCCATTCAAAATTTCATATCTGGAGCTACAGAAGTCCAATTGATGCAAACTCAATTTTCGTGGATTCCTAATTCAAAGACCTATCCACGATCCAAATTTCAGCCAAAAACGATGTCATATGAGGGAGATATGAGTTTTCAAAGATGACAACTGAATTCTGCCAGCAAATAGGTTTCGTGAAGAAACAAGTCCAAATTACATTCCGAAGCATCTAAACCGACATCCAAGTTTTTATATCAGCAATTTAGCTCCTCTAAGTCAGAGCTTGAAGATTTCATGCAAGGCTATTTCTCCTTTTAGGAAAAATAGTTATTGAAGTACTTAAATGTAAACTGACAACTCAAGGAAGGACTATTTTGTAAAATAGAGACTAGGGTTTCTTAGCATATAAAAAGAAAGAGAGAAAGAGGCAGCAGCCAGCAGAAAAGAGGGAGAGCAGAAGGAGGCAGCAGCCAGCAGAAAAGAGGGAGAGCAGAAGGAGGCAGCAGCCAGCAGAGAATAAACACACATTCTCTCCTCTACAAACCAAAAAATCATGCTCTTTTCATTCTTTAGAAGTAGTAG
>Ga0325410_1001163_pt1 | contig 28896 bp, 7 predicted proteins | sample PopdelMetagenome_16_FD_206182 | JGI IMG/M metagenome (GOLD analysis project Ga0325410, IMG submission 206182) | Populus deltoides microbial communities from Bellville, Georgia, United States - Xylem-PdIQD-R3 | ecosystem: Host-associated > Plants > Phyllosphere > Stem > Wood/Secondary xylem...
GGAGGATTCCCAGTTTCACCAAAGCAACAACATGCTACAAAATCATCCCTGGAAAGGTTTAGATAACGTAACTTCAACATATATAAACATTGACAACAAAATGTGAAATGGTGAGCAACCATTTCCTTACCAACACAATAAAAAAAAGGTGGATGAGGATTTCAACAACATAACATCTTATTTCTGGCCCTTCTTTTTCCACAAGTCTCCAAACTTCTTGATCCCAGAGCTCTTTCGCTTCATGCTACCAAAACCATCGTCCAAATAATCAGCCATTCCGGGTGATCCCACGAAACCAGCATACCCTCCTGCTGGTGGCTCGAATACACCACCAAAGTGCTTATCCATGGAGCCACACCTCTCTGGAATCCTTCCACTCATCTCCGCTCCCCCAGCGAGTACTGCAGCAGCAGCATCTGCTGCTTTTCTCCACTGCTCTGTCTGCACTCTCATTTTCTTCATTTCTGTCTCCAATGCTTCGTTCGCTCCTTCGGCAGCTTCCAGTTTCCCCTTTAACTGGGCAGCATTTGCTTTACTTGCTTCCAGCTCTTCTCCCAATTGGCCCAGCTTCAAGGACACTTCCTCTTCCTTGGATTTGGCAGATGAGATGTACAAATTTGCTTCAATCAGTTGATTCTTCAAGTTCTCATTTTCCATACCAAACACCTCTAGGTCCTTTTGTTTCTCTTCTAGCTTGGTTTTTAGCATATTTATCTCATCATCCTTCAATGCCAGGTCATGAAAAGACAGCTTTTCTGGCTCTGAAATCACTAGCGGTTCAGCCGGTATATCAGATGGGTTGTTTTCTTTTTCTACTACCTGATCAAGCAGGTCGCCAGGATCAACCTTGGGCTCAACAGTCTTTTTCTCCACTGGAACTTCAAAAACATCAGTTTCCAGCTGGTTGTCTTCAGAAACTTCATCTGCTGAGTTGCTATCTGCTTTTTTGGAATCCACCTCTGGCTCTGGAACAGCACCTTTCCTGGCTTTTTTCTCCAATTCTTTTTGAGCTTCTTTCTTTGCAGCTTCAGCTGAAGCCAACTGCTCTTTTAGAGTCTTCAGCTCTACTTGTGCTTGGCCAAGCTGAGATTCTAAATCTGCAATGCGAGTTCCCAGCTTCTTTTGGTTTAATGAGTCAGGCTGGGAGCCTCTTGGGGAGCAACGGTCTCCTAGCTTCTCTCTTCGATCAGTTATAGGTCTATGATGCAGTGGGTCCGAATCAGAGTTAGATGTCCTAAGTGGATGTGAGCCTCGAGGAGACTGCCTTTGAGGCATTTCTGATCCTCTAATTATCATTGAAACAGATAATGGAAACCAAAATAGCCATCAGACATTTTTGACACAATGAATTCGTAAGTTACTGGTAATATTATAGCCAAAATCAAAATGAACAGCAACTTCATTTTCAAAAAACAAAACAAAAAAATAATTTAGACTGTTAATGCATGCCACTTGTAATGTAATGTGACACTCACGAAGTTCATTGTAAATTGAATTGATTCAAGGCTACATTGAGGAAAAAAATTGACAAGGAAATGATAGAACGAATCCAAAGTGATTGAGGATAGAGCATCTAAAGGAAGGGTTGAGTAACCCTACTAAAGTATGGATATTATTTGCAGCTGCATGCAATCAGGAAGCCGAGTCAAACAATTGTTAAATAGCATAAATTCATTCTACTTCATTCACGGTTGATTTCATCATTTTATACCATACAACAATAAAGCCTCAACCTGAAACTAGTTGGGGCATTTCATGCCATCCAACTGAAATAAAGTAGGTTTCTTCGATGACGCCTAGTTCCTAAGGGATAAATCAATGTATTGTCATGGTTTAAACCAAGCTACTAGTTTAACAATCGATGCTTCATGTTATGATTCTGGCATAAATCAAGAGTTTTATAATAATTTAACCTTGCTGAATGAAATGATAGTAGATTTGGATATCCTATAGAAGAATAGAATTTTGTAAGTACAATCACATCTAAAAGTACATATAAGGCATCAATACACTCTAACAGAAAAACATGCCTGTAGCTTTTTAATTTGCTTGAAAGCATGTTATAAGTATAAAGCAAGTAAAATCTCTTAATCCAAATAACTTGAATCAACAGTTCAATCAGGGCACGCGGATGCATGTGACGTAAAAACAGTATATTGATAAATGATAGCAGGGTAATGTTCTCTGACCTTGATCTCGGCATTGAAGCACCTAAAGCAATGTTTGTTCAAGAGAGCTGGAAGCAACTGTCATTGGAAATTTGTGTTCTTAGCACTTAATATGTAAACAGAAGGGAAACTTAAAAAAAGAAAAGGAAAAAAGGAGGCTATAATGAAAATGATGAACAAAATATCAGTCCAATTATAGTTGTAAGAATTAAATCGCAATTTGTAATAAAATATCCAGTGACCTCTGAGCCAAGCTCCAGCAAGCTATATTCCAAGCTATTTTTACAGGATGTTAACTCAACTCTTCCTAGTTAACCGTAAAAGGTCAAAGCATGGGCTTGTGAAGCATTTAAAAACTCCCCTGTGAAATGAAATAAATCCTGGCTTCACATCTTAATTTGTTCCATGAGCTATATTCTAGGGGGCACACTCAAGAAGAACGAGTGTAGCATCACAAATATAATCAAATAACTTGGAGTAGCAATAGCATTTGCAAAAGCCAACTTCTTGTGACGGTAAACATTACATGAGCCTACGTCCTTGAGGACATACATGAGCCTGTGAAATGATCATTACTAAATAATGCAGACTTAAGCTTGCTACGCCAACTTTAATGTAAGAAAACATAATAAAGAGAACAGGTGTATATGCCCCCACAACATTGACCTGGCCTAACTTGACATGTTGCCCCAAATACACCACTAGAGTTCCTCAGGGAAAAAAAGAAAAACACTGCAATGAGAAATCTGGATCATCAAAAGCTGGAAAACCTACAGTTAAGAAACAATAAATGGAGTACTGTTGCATTATTAATATCTCATGGTCCATCAAGAGAAACGGATGTCGAATCATACATTACATCCACCAGACACAAGTAATGAAGAACTAAGATAATCCAACCACCCCAGACAGGATTTTCCATCTTTTTATTTCGCAGGAAAAGCTGGTAAAGAGGTGACAGTTTTACTTTCCACATGGTCTCAACAGGTCCACAGTATGCACATATCAGGGGCCTTTTAATCATTATCATTGGGACCCTTTAATGGGAGCAGTTAAGATATCAACTTTACTTCAAATAATTAGAGGTAAAGTCTAAGCTCTCAAACCACTTGATTAAGATAAAGATCGAGACCTGCCATTTTCAGGACCTAGCACACAGTTCAAATGCCAAGCCAAGCATGACAGAATTTTACTGGAAACCCTGATGAGATGATACCAGTCTACGGAGCAAAGCACATTCATATCATTTGACTTAATTGATTTCCATAGTCACATGATTTCTTTTCTGATGATTTCCATTCCTTGTTACTCGTAGTCAATCCCTGAATACTAACTAGGCTACACAATTGAAAAAAGTACCATCCATTCCAACTTTTACAAGCACCAAGGCCGCGATATCCTGCCAGTGTGCTTTGTTTTCTTGGACAGTGCAAACGCAATCTTTTAACCACTCCTTTTCACTATCCATATCCATCAATCAAAATATGCCTTCCCTTTCACCTTAACTACTTTTTAAAAAAGAGAGCTTCGAATCTCAACTTTGGCAGGGGCATTATTGTCCTTTCAGCCCCATATCTCTTCCACCTCTTTTTTTTTACAGAAAAAAGGTGAAGGATGACAACAAAGAAACATTAAATAAGCGACTGGAAGGTGTCAGAGGAGGAGGGACATGCTCTGCCCAAGAATATTTCTAAAGACAAGAAAAGGAACATGCCACCACACGCGCCACCGTGCACGTGTTGGTGTATTACAACTTCAAAACTAGACATTTTTTAAAGTGAAAAAATAGTAATAAATGGTGATAGTGTTGACTCAATAATTCAAGACACAATTTTTTTCTCTCGGTTTATTAAAACCAAAGAAATAAATTCAAACAAATCAAAGTACCCAGATAGATCTGAAATAGCAATCATGGATTCGCATGTTTGACCCATTTAACATCTCAACATTGTTTTTTCCTTAAAATGATCAGATGGGAAAATACAAATTATAGATACCCAAAACAGGTGTATGTGTAAAATAAGTGTTTGGTTGCCCAGAAAAAAACATGGACAGACTAAAGCTTGAATTTTATAACAGATTGAATTGTGGGTACTGGGTAGTGATGAGATTCCAAAGTTTCGCTCTTCTTATATTCTCTCTCTCGAAAACCAAATGGATCATAGTTAGAAGGGCAATGGTACTTTGTTGGTACCAAAATATTAAAAGAAGAAGAAGAAGAAAAACTCAACAAGCTAGCACACATGATTTACAGAAAAACAGAAGGAAAAAGAAGAATAACAATGAGATCCAAAAGAAACTCCTTTTGTTTTGCACGTTCATCAACTACACCTACATGCATTGTTACATACAAATAAATTGCTTTGCTTCTCAAAAACAAAACAAAAAATGAGAAACTCACCTTGGTATCTATCTGAATGCAGAACTAGAACTGTTCCTTAAACCAGTCAGCTCCTCTTGTGGGTTGTAAGAGAGACAGAGTATTCATATAATCAATGACTCCATGAAACACCCTTTGGTTAACAGGTGTAGAGGGAGCTGCTTAATGTCAAAATTACGATACTTCTTTTTTCAAACACAAACACTAAAGACAAGGGAGTGGTAGCCTAAAAATATGAAGTTAGAGAGAGGAAGACAGGAGTTTGAAGTTTGAAAGAAAGCTGGTACCAATAAGTGTAGGGAAAAAAAATAAAGAAGCAAGGTGACAAAAGGGTAATTTTTAGGGGAAAGGACGAGTGGGCAGTGTGATATAGTGATAATAAATGCAATAAGATAGTGGTGAATCTTTGGAAATCCAACCTCTATCTCACCTCTCCAAGAACTCTTGTCTTTTTTTGTCTCTTTTCAAAGTTCAAACCTTTTTTTTTTCCTTGTCTTTTTTCAACTCCACTTCCAATACTGTTCTCAATAGCAAGTCCTTGTAGAACGTATCCTTTTTCCCGCCTGCAGTTTATTATCATGTTCTCCAACTTAAGTTTGAAAATTTAGTAGTAAAGTATTGAAGAACAAACAAGTGATCAAGTATTAATATTTCTGTTTACTTGTGATTTATAGAAAAATTTAGAGCGTGTTTGGTAGTGTGGTTACGGATACTTTTTAAATAATTTTTCGTGTCAAAATATATGTCAATGATGTTTTTTTATTTTTTAAAAATTATTTTTGACATCAGCACATTAAAACGATCGAAAACATACAAATCATATTAAATTTTAATAAAAAATAAATTAATTTTTTTGAAAACAAAGCTGCATCCCCATTTCCAAACGTTCCCTTACACTCGTGGGTTTATTTCAGCTAGCATTACATGAGAAATGCACAGAGGAATTTTATAATTTGAAGTGCACCGGAAGCCGAATAAAGATGGAAGTTTTCATTTTATTTTACAAATAGAAATAGAAAGGTATTCTAAGATCCTCGAATGTTCAAATTAAAGAGTTTGTTTGCATAAAAGTAGCTTATTTTATTATTATTATTATTATTATTATTATTATTATTATACAATCAAGAGACTTCAACCATTTTTTTTTATATATAAACACGCAATAATTCTAAATATTGGGGGAGTATGGACCGTATGGTTGTTTTGTTTATAATCAATTTTTAAAACTTCAATTTTCAGTCATCATTTGGAAAAGCCTTTAATGGTTTTTCAATGTTTTTGCATTGAAATCACTTTTAACTTAATGTATTATCATTATTAGACTGTATCATTCATTAGTAGTATGTCATGGGTATGATTTTTTTTTATATAAAAAAAAAACATATAAGATTTAGACATTATTAACATTTTTTTTCTAGTAAAAATAAATAAATCATATGGGTTGACTCGATATGACTCGGTTCATTTGATGAGTCCAAAAACAACTCGAATAACTGGTAAAAATATAGTTTAACTAAAAAACATTAGCATCTTTGTTTTAAATAATGAGACAAGAATTTATTGAATCAATTCGGGTCAATCCAGATTAACTTGTCAAATTCTAGACTTGAGTCATGAAATCATGATAACCTCATAAAAAGCAAATTGAAACAAGTTATGAAGCTCAATTTCTAATCAACCTCATGTTGAAGAACATAATTGAAAAAAAAATCTATTAAAAACAAACAGAAAAAACACGCGAGTCAACTCAGAATAACTTGTCAAACCTTCAACCTGGATTATGAGACAGGGATAACCCCATAAAAAGCAAGTCGAAACAATTCATAAAGCTCAATTTTTAATCAACCAAATATTAAAGATGAAATTGAAAAATTCAATTAAAAAACAACAAAAATGACCTAATTTAACTAGAGTTAACCTGTCAAACTCATGTCCTAGTTCATGAGACCAGGATAACCATATAGAAAGCAAATCAAAACAAATTATGAGACTTAATTCTCAATCAATCAAATATTGAAGGATAAAATTGAAAAAAAAAATTAAAAAGGACCAAAAAAAGACTTGAATCAACTTGGACTCGGGTCATGATACCGGGATAACTTTAAAGAAAGAAAATAAAAATAAATTATGAAACTTAATTCTCAATCAACCTAACATTGAAGGATGAAATTGAAAAAAAAAACTCAAGTCAACGAGGGTTAGCTTAGAAAACTCACAAATCGGGTCATGAGACCAGGATAACCTTGTAATGAAATTAAAAAAATCAATTAAAAAATAAGAAAAATAAAGACTCAAGTCAACCGAGGTTAACATAGAAAACTCATGACCTATATCATGAGACTGAGATTACCTGGGGTGAGCAAAAAAACCAAAAAAAATAAGAAAACCTAAAACAAATTACCGAAAAAACTGAATCATGAAAAAAACTGATTAAACCAATTAGAATATTTTAAAAAATATTCGGTTCGGTTCGGTTTGGTTTCATAAGCCTAACATCGAAAAACCGAACCGAAAAAATAAAAAAACGAAACCAAATCGAAATCAAGCTTATTAGAAAGTCCAAAAAAACCCCCTAAAAAATATAGTTTTTGGTTTTTAATAAAAAATAACCGAACCGAACCGAACTGCACCAAAACCGAACCGAACATAACCAAAACCGATCGGTTAAGTTTCAATTTTTAATATAAAATAACCTAACCGAACCGAAACTGGTTGGTTTGAACCGGTTTCAATTTTATTTTTTGTATTTTACAAAATTTCAGTTTGGTTGTTTTTATACGTAAAAACCAAACCGAAAATGATCACCCCTAAGATAACCTCATAGAAAGAAAATTAAAACAAATTCTAAAACTTAATCCCTAATAAACCCAATGTTAGAGGATGAAATTAAAAAAAATAATTTATTCATAATATTTTAAATTTATTATTTAAAAAAAAGTAAATTTAGTTAAACAAAAACAAAAGGAAAAAAATGTCCCTAACATCCTCTAGTTTGGTCATAATTGCACTTATCTACCAAGTTTGCAAAATTACACAATACATTTTAAACTTCATACGCTCACTAATACTTAATATCCTCACCAAAAAAAGTCAACAAAAATTACCTAATTATTTACAAATTTATCATTATTTTTCATTTAATAACTAAAATGACCTTATATTAAATATTATAATTTTTTCCATTAAATGTTTTTTAAAAAAACCTATCCACCAACCTCATCCTTTTTTCTCATTATTGGAGTTTCAGCTACCTAACAATTGAATAATGAAATGACCAATTTGGTAGAAATAGAAGTTGTAACAATTTTTTTAAGTCAAGTATCTAATGCATAATTGTTGTAAAATTTTAATCCAACCCAATTTTAGGGCAAGAAGTCCCTTCAAAGAGTATCCTAATAATGTTTCACAAGTAAGGCAACTCCATCACCTTTATTCACTTCAAAAACTTGGACCTAAATGGTGAAATCAAATTGGGACATAAATGATCTAAGAGCTTATACTAAATTTTGCTTAGAACTTTAAATTTCTTGTTTTTCATATATAAAAAAAATTCAACCTAGATCTCTTTCTCTCGGTTACAAATCTCAATCAATTGCTCTTATTTATAGAAATTTGAAATGGAGGCAAACTCTTCCTAGTCTTGCACTATTAATTATTCGAAGATAAAAAAAGAGAAAACAAACATTTTCTTCTTAAATATGATGACTAGAGAGAAAATGAATAAAAAAATAAGATGAAATGCTTGAGAGAAAACATTGTTTACCATTTTCCACAACTAGACCCTAGCCATCAAGACCACAAACTCAAAACCTAGCTAACATCACCTCCATAACCACCTTGTTATACCTCCATACTAGTCTCTCTCCCTATCCAAACAACCTAACACCGAACCACGACTTCTCCCAATCTATTATGACAAAAAAAAAAAAAACAATCACCCTGCTATCAAAACTACCACCATTTTTCCTATTTCACAAATCACCACTCATAGTTGAAAGCCATCGCGACCATTTTCCTATCTCATAAATCACCATCACAACTAAAAGTCATTGTCACTCTTTCCCCACAACAACAATAGCCTTAGCTTTCCCCCCATTAAACAACCATCTCCACCAAGCCAAAGCCAAACACAGTTGTAGACCTATGTACATCACAGTCCCTTACCATAAATAAATCAACTAATAGGTCTTTACCCACTGTCACTCTTTGCATAAGTGTAAGTATATTTTGGCTCACCTTCACCTCTCTCGATAATAAACCCAAATACTCCTAACCCCTAAAAAAATCCAAATACAAATCCAAATCCACCTTCTCCCACAAGGTTTTGGGTTGAAAACATATTTGTTGCCTTAACTAGCTCTTTAAAAGCAAACAATTGAATTTGCTTGATTCGCTTGATTCAATTAGATAATACCTAGAATTGCCTGGGCAATTGGGTTTTTTTTTAAAAAAATATTGGATGTAGCCCTTAATAAATTGAACTTGGTTTATGGACAATCGATGAGATGATTGAAAAAAATAAAGTTCTTTCTAAGTTTTAGTTTGGGTTTTTTCAGGTCTTTTTAAGATATATAAATTGTATTTGGAGGAAAGAAAAGTTTTGTTTGTTTTTTTTTAGTTTCTGATATATTATATATAAGGGTAGTTTAGTTTTTTTTAATCCAATTTGAAAATTTATGTTGATTGAGAATACAAAGTGTAATTTTCTAAAATTAGCAAGTGTAATTTCGACCAAACTATATGATATTGAGGGTAATTTTTCCAAAAATAAAAATAAAAACAAGGCAAGCCCCACCTACTTAGGCTTTATTAAAAAAACCCAGGCTCATACTTGAGGTTTTTTATATTTTTTTTTCTTTGGAGTCATATGCTTTAAAAAAAAAACTAGGAGACATATCACAAATCACGACTCATAGTTAACTTGTCGCATACTGTGATATTTTTTAGTTACCTCTAATGATTAGAAAATCAATATCTGAGTTTTTTGTCATAAAAAAATCCAATTTTCTAGTCATTTTTACTGGAAAACAACTCAAAAATACCATAATAACCTTCATAAACCACTTACCAACCCTAAAATCAATTAAAAAATAATCAAATAAAAAAATTTAAACAACCCCTGATTTGCTTTTTTTCAACATGTTTATAGAAAAAATCTACTATCATCAAACCATTCTCGTTGAAAACAACTCGTTGACATCAACATTTACCTTTTTTATTATTTGAAGGTAACCAATAGAAAACTCTTTTTTCTGTTATTTTCAATGATTTTTTATCTCAAATTAAAAGACTGAAAAATAAACAAAATAAATTTTTAGACTAAAATTACAATTCTAAAAACTATAGGAACTGGAAATACAAACAAAGAAAGATAGAGGGACTAAAAAGAACTTTTTTCAATGAGTATGAAATTAACCATGGAATTTTTTCTTATTTAATGCTTTGGTCCTATTTTGTTAATTTTTTTCTTTCTCTAGTAAATAATAAAAAATTGGTCAATAGTTGAATCTAGAAGATCACAGTTAAAAAACAAAAAATTTGACGGAAAAAAAAAAGGAGTTATCGTGAGAGACACGCCACTTCAATCTCCTTAAAAACATATCATTTACATGAATTCTCTGATTGGCCCTTGCCTTAAACCACGGGGCTGAAAGCAATTCTCTAAATTCCTCATTTAAAAAAAAAATAAAGTTTTTTAATTGATAACCGCAACTCCAGCTTAATATTTGCTCTTTATTACTTCAAGGGTAAGTACGACAATATACTTTATCATATGTTTGGATATATTTATATTTTCTTTCACATGCTATTTTATCACTTTTTGGACAAAAATGCCTCTACAATCACTAACTGAAAAAACTAATTTCCAAAGATCTAAAAAAATGAAAAACTAATTTTCCAAAGGCAAAAGGAATAAAACTTGAAAAGCCAAGAAAAAACCTAGAAAACCTTAAAGCATAAAAAAATGTCTATGAAAATAAAATAAGTTTTGCAGGAGATGGATTTTATATATTTTTTAGGGTTTATTTCAATGTTATCTCGATGTTCCAAGTTTTTTATTAATATTCCGAGCTTTTCAATTTTTGTGGCTATTTTAATTTTATTTTTTTTCTAAGAATTTTAAGTTTTGATAAATTTTTTGAAAAAAAAAATTATGCAATGCTGCATATATTATAAATATTATCTAAAAATAAATATATTTTTATTTTTAAAAATAAACTTAATCTATATAAAATACAAAAAAAAAAAGTATAGATAAATCATACTAACCTCTTAAAACCTTAGATACATACAATATAATTAAAAAATAATCCATAGTTAGAAAAAAAAGGGGCTAAATAAGCTCAAAAAACACAAAGAAATGGCATTAATTAAAATATAAATTTAGAAATTATTTAAAAAAAACATAAAAAAAGTGTTAATTAAAAACATTAAAAATAAAAATAAAAAAAAGCAAGGCATGTACTAAGTTTTAAGTAAAATCTTCTATGTGCTTAAAGAAAAAAAATTATATTTATTGGGTGCACATGTTAATTAGTGGAAACTAATTAAAAAAGTCCCATAAGTTTTTTTTTTTTTTTTTGATATGTAGGATATTTTGAGTTAGTTTACGTTTATCAAACTAGATCTTTATATTCTGAATAAAATTTACGAATAAAACTTATACCATGTATTTCATGACCATTAATATTAGTAGAAAGAAAATTAAACTAGAAACTATATAAAAAGCATATATCTTGTCCATATCAAAACCATGTGAAAGAACTTTTTTTTTAATTATATATATAGAGTATCTCATGTCAACTTAGATGTAACAAACTAGAACTTTATATTCCAAATAAAATTTGCAAAACATGATTTATATCATGTGATCCGTGACCATTAGTATTAGTATACAAAGAAAATGAAACTAAAACCATATAAAAAGCATACCTCTTGTCCTCCATTGATTTTACCATCTTGGCCACCACCCATTTCATTGTTAATGTGAAAGAAAGTTGAGCCTCCCTTGACAATTATTGAGACATACCATGTGGGGTGTCAATGATTGTTGATGCATCTTCAGCTACTCCAATGCCCTAGCTCATAAATCTCCTTCTTTATCTTTGTTAGTTCACACTGACCGTACCCACATCTTTGAAGATGCATGGGGCTCATGATCCAACGGTCATGATTGGATCTGTCATGAACATATGATCTTGAGGATTGAGAGACAGCAAATTTATTTCAAGAAATAGGACAATTTAACCTTATTTTAGAGGAGATATACAAGTCCTTGGTCAAAATCACAGTTGCAATCATTATTTAAACTTATCCAACGTTTTTCTATTGCATTAATTAACAAGAATGCTATCTCTATGCATATGGTCGATGCTCAATCTCAATATATATTAGGTTACATGAAGCTTCAAAGAGTGAAGGGATTTACATGGCCTTACTGGAGTAAAGAAGAGCCTGAGCATGTCTGATAAGATTAAACCACGATCCCTGGATATCTATCAGAAAACCACCGCCAAATTTATGGTAAAGGCGTGTTCCGTTAGCTGATGAGAATGGATGATGAAAAGAGATAGGGCAGCGATTTCAGGAGGAAACCATTTCTATCCTTCATATACAAACCAAACATCAGTAGGGTTACTACAAGTGACGAGTCTCTTTCATCTATTAATTTCTCCAATTTCACAGAAGAAGAAGAAGAGCAAAGGGAATATATATTACTAGAAAATTGATTGCATGGCTGGATGACTCCCTAATTCTCTTGCACTCTATTCGTATCATTTTGATCTTATGGGATGCCTCCTATCCCTTCACGGGGACAAGGATTTGATGATTTCTTCCCAACATCATCCTCGTTTCTATCTAAATCCTTTCCTCGCAAGCCATTTGCACACCAGGCGTCCACTTTAATGGATTTGTTCTGTATGTTTCATATTCTTAAACTCCTAATACTTTTAAATCTTATAAACATGTTTTTGGAAAATTCGATTATTGGGGCCTCGAAATAGGTGTGAGAAGTTCCTTGCGTCGAAAAATCACACGAATGCTATGTTTTTGGCACTCGAGGCAAATGATAGGCTAGGCAGTTCCTTTCCTTCCATCAATCCATCCCTCTAGTTACAGCATGAATCTTTCATCGCGTTCCTTTCCAAATTCCAGACACAGTAATGGCATTAGATTATTGGTTACCTGAGACCCAAGGATCCAGAATCACCTCTACAAAGACACATCAATGGTGAGCAGATTAACATGTAGTTCCTTTACAGCACTGTAAGAAGCTGAGAAACCAAATAAAATCTAATCTTCCACTTTGGTCTGCACTCCGATAAATTGAGCAAGCGCATCTATTCATTAATCGTGTGGAAGAATGAAACCGTTACAGAAAAGATGGATGCCACCTAAAATTCTGTACAAGTGATTGTGATGATTCCATCATTAACCGATTTTGCTACCCTGTGAATCCTGAACAAGCTAAGAAATGATATAGAACCATGAAAAGAAACGACCACGAGACTTCGAATCGTTATGTTGTATCATTATCAAACAACCTTTCATTCACTAAAATAATACCTTTTCCTTTTAACAACTATATGTAGTGATATGAAGTGCAAAGGAGAGAATCTTCGCTACCTTGACCATTTAGCCAGTTGCAGGCACACATTGTGCACTGGACCTAGCTCAGTACCGAGCTAGCTGCAAAGCCTTAGCCAGAATCATTTGTTCGAACTTTTTTCGCCTATACCCGAAATCTATTGCCATGCACTTTGGGGCCCACTAGTCATAGCTCGAGCCTCAGCAAGGGAAACAGCCATGGCCAGCATCATCTGCTCCTCAAAACTCTCTGGGATGGGTCCAGAGACATTCTGAAAGCTTCCTCCAATTTCATCTGTAGGCGGTGGTGGAGGTAACAGGGAAGAAATTCCACCAGCATCTTCTGCAGTCTCAGAACTTGCATAACTGGTCCCAGCTTCAGCAGCATCTGATCCACGATCTGCACCCCATTCCCCATCATCTCTTGTCACAATCATCCTGCAGTCTGGCAATACATTGCTAGAGCTCTGTGCAGGCGAGTAATTGTCTGCATCCTGCTCAAGCCTGTTGTAAAAGCTACTAGTGCTTGGAAGCATGTTGAATGATGGCATATTTCCACTATTGTGAACAATTGATTCCCCACCAGTCTGCTGACGCTCAGCGAGAGCAGCTATAGCACAAGCAAGACCTCCAGAAGGGGATGATGAAGATCCAGCCAGTGGTGGTGCCATCGCTGGAGTCACATAGCGTGCTTCCATGGTATATTGTGCAGGTGGTGCAGCATCACCACAAAGTGGATTTTTCTGTCTTCCATTTTCCTGGAGCAAGGTACAAGCTCAAATCATTTGTCACGACCAGGAATAAAACAGTGTCAAATCTCCCAGGTCCATATCAGACAACAACAGTTCAGTTACTAAAATAGCAAACAGAACATTTTTTAGATCATGCATTGTATGAACACATGTCTGCATACCCAAAATTTTTAGTTGCCATAGCTGGGCCTTAGGAGGAGCATGCACATGTATATTACACAAACAGAAAAGGCCTATCAACCTCATCCATAGATAAAAGCATGAACTGTCAAGAAAGCTTCATTTGACAAAAATATACTTGTGCTTGGGATAAAGGGGAAAAAAGAGAACAGAACTGGACTCCCAAACCCGAGCTTCTCTAGGACAAATATGAAAAAACAATGTGCAAAGAGTATTCAATATCACAGCAAGGAAAAATACACGATGCAATACAAATTTTAATTTTCATGAAGAGGAAAGTCAAAAATCATCAAAGCAGTGTTTTAGGCACCAATAAGACATATTTGTAAGCAGCAACTCTTTTGATAGCTTCAATTTGCTTCCATTTCAGATATCAACTTCTAAAAAAAGAACTGGTTTTTCTGCTGAGGTAAGGAACACTAGATTTATACACTATCAGTACTGTCATGTTTCTCTCTTTTTTGTAAATCTTTTTTAAATGCTTCCAATTTCATTGTATCTCTAATTTTCCTTTGTTCACTGGGCTGACATCTAGATGCACATATGCATAAGAACCCTGCTATCATATAAAAAACAGACGAATATGGATACCGCCCTCTTAAGGTGTTTACAGATGAGAAGAAATGTTAGTCACAAGGAAAAGCTCGAGGTGATTGTATCTGATGAAACATAATGCCATGGTGGATGGGGGGAGAGAGATTAACTTAATCAGTTTGAAACTAGTTATAACTGATGACAGTTAATTGAATTGTTAGGCAAGAGCATCTATTTACTTGATAGATCTAACTTACTCTCCACTTTGAATTTTCATTTTTAATAATCATCTCTCTAGTCTAACAAATTTAGGAGATGTGTAATTATTATTATGATTTCTATTAAGGTGTTGGGCTATGTTTTTTTTACAATCTTACGAAGCTTTAGACTTTATATCATAAGAGTTTTACATATCCAAAGTAAAAAAAGAAAGAAATGCTATATGAAATGCTAAAAAAAAGTTAACCCATTTATGTAATCAGGAAATAAAATATGGTTGATTCATTGGGCGTACTAGATATAAGCTACACAAATAATAGACTTGAATAGACACAAAAATATTGATAAATAGAAACCTTAAACCATAGAGATGGTGTTTAACGCAGTAAGATGCCTTTGAAATGCTGTACATTAAATTCTGCATCTTTTAAAATTTTCAATTAAAGATTAAGATCATATTCTCTAAAGTGTAAAGCAAAATTCAATCTGCACATCTCTTCTTCTAATTATTATTCTTATTTAAAATCTGCACATCCCTAATATTACCCATCTCATTTGATTCATTCTTAACAGTACCATTGTATTTGTATTTAATATGAAGCCCCATAAACTGCAACAATGATATAAAATTAGTTCTAATAAAAACAGAGATTCTGCTTATTAGGCACAATTACCCCAAACATAAATGACTCACAAAATTACACACAATTTAATCTAAAATTCATTCTACTGAAAACTTCTATTGGATATGATATCACTATATTCTTAAGGGGATGATGTTAGCTACTTAATTAACATGCATAATTAGAATTTTGTTTCTTTCAACAGAAATAGTTGAAAACAAAACCTTCATGACTTCAGAGCTAAATTATTTAGGTAAAGATTTGTTCGATAATTCTACTGGGTAGGCAACTCAATACATAAAGTTTCATACCTCTATTTCATTATATTAAAAGTGTCTTTTGTACATTTATTCATATTATCTTTCCAATAGCTTTTTGATTCAATAAATTACATTAGTTTTCAATCCTACATTAAGCCTTGACAAAATTTTCATATAGCTTGAGTAATCCATGTGTGATGCATATGCTATGATAATTAGTAGGGATAAATGCCAGGATCCTTCTAGCACACCTGTATGAGCAAGATTAAGCTAGACATAGGCAAAGGAAAAGGAAAGGGCAAAGAAATGATGGTAAAATGGGAGTTAAAAATTTCTGTAAAACCTGAAGAGACAAAGGTCCAAATCCTCTAAAGTGCTCATTTTTCAAACAAATAATCAATTTATTGTTGTTCATCATAAATTTCATGCGCTCACTCTGAGTCACAATCTGGAAAATTGAGAGTTTCCTGACCAAACTAGCATAAAGATTAGATTGACAAGACAAAATTGTGACCATTCACTTCTGGACTTAAATCACAACAACAATAGCTGAGGGACATTGTTTAAATTCTAGAAGAGTCAAAGAGCATCCATTTCGAGCAGCAATGTCAAACAAGAAAATTTTGGAAGTGCATCCCATCAAATGCCAAAACTACAGAGGTTTCTAATGAAGCTCTACTAACTTACTGGAATTTATTTGAAGGGACACTCTCATGGTTATAATTATAAATGGGTGATCATAAAGTTGGAATACAGGAAATCATAATCGCATCCAATCCCTAGACAGGTAAGATGCAAACGGTTGTGAATGGTGCATGGATAATGCCAGACTACTACATGTGAAAAATCCAATCAGATACTAGAGGTAAGAAAGTCAAATAAAATTAAAATTTTAGTTTAAACACCTGAAATTTCTTGGTCAATATTCATGTAAGTTGGAGGTAATCAATCAAAGACTGTTTACCTGAATGGAAAGCCAGATTGCTTCCATAACCATAATATCCTCGAGATCCAAGTCAAATTCATCATCCCTATAAAGTTAATAAACATTTGATATATAAATTAGAACAATGGCAATCTGAAAGAAAATCAGAATCAGTTTAAGAATGTTATTGAGCCTAGTATAACAAGCTGCTGAACTGGAAATATGGTATTACATATGCTATTCTGGGTGCTGGTGCTGATCAAATCTATAAAAAAGGTTATCACAACAATCTGAGGAACAACCTATCTGACATCATGTAATAAGGAACTGTTGACACATTTGATTTAGAATTTAAAGTCAATAAACCATAACAAAACTTACAGTCATCCTAACCTATGCCTTCCCTTGATTAAAAAACAAACTCTGAGTCTCAATGAGATACAGCATGCATTGAAGCTTTTGTTTTTTCTTTTTCTAAAGAGACTTAACAGTGCAAAGCAGTTATGACACTGCTATCTTCTCTCCTTCCTTTCATTCCATCACCACAGGAACTCCATGATTCAGGAACAGGTAAGAAATACAAAAATCATATCCTGGGGGGGACAAGAGACGCAATATACCTGTTCGCTCCAGCGTGCGGAGGACGTCTGATTGAGTATTGAGACGAAACGATTTCCCCAATTTCCACAGGAGTCGTATCGGATGGAACTGGGAGAGAGGATTGGAGAGGAGAATAAAAAGTATAACTATCACAGTAACCATGACATAAGCATACAGGGAGTGGATATCAGAATTTCAAAGAGAGGATACCAGTTGTTGGCCCACATTCAAGCTCCCCTGGTTCAATGTTAGCACTTGACGAACTCACATCTAGTCTTTTCTGCATTCTCTCTTCTTCATCCTGAAGCTCCTGCTGTCGCATCCTAATTTTCGCTTCTATAACACGCTGTTCTTCCTGCAGAAAATGAAGAAATGCATATAAATCTCAACCAACATGTGGAAAATATAAGCACACGGTTCACCAAATAACAAAAATTAGGGCTTGTATGCCAATCAAATCTTACAATCTGCTCCAAACCCTTTTCCTCCTTTGTTTTCACACCTCGATACTCCACAGCATAATTTGAGGTTTTGCAAAATGGACATCTGATAACATTAAGTATCGCAAGCATAGAAATATGGCTTCATGAGCAATAAGATGGTGACAGTCAAATTAAGCAAATATGCAAGTAAATTAAAAATATATATATATATATATATATATAATAAGAATAATAAAGAATGAAGGATACTGGGTAGGACGAGTTGAATTAGGATTCTTCATCTGCAGAAAACACTCTGGTACAGAGAACACTGATCAAATTGTGTACATGATATGAATAACTAACTTCGCATGTCAAATTGCAGAAATCAATTGGCAATTACCTGTACAAATGCCCTTCATGCAACATCTTGATCGGTTGAGACTCGGATAATACTAATAAGAAAGAAACAAAACAAAAGTGCCAGATTGGTCACACCGACAATATATAACAGCGTCTAATACCATTCAATCTATGCTTTAGGAAATCAATTATTTCTCCTTGGTCAACTAGTAAACAAAGGGAGAGGAAAAAACATGGTATCTTAAAATAATTTTCCTATGTCTCTCAAAAAGAGGGGAAAGAATCGATCAAATGCTATTTTCTAAAGAAAATATTAATGAGAATATACAAAAAGCAATTCCTATCTTTTTCTTCAGCTTGGCAAGCAACTAAACACAGTGGAACTGAGCAAAAAAAAAATCATAATAAACTTGAGGGAAAAAGGACAGGGGAACAAAGATAATGATAGAAATACAGACCAAGAAACAGATTGGGCATTCCTCATGATCATTACAGCTGTCTTCATCCCCTGGAAAACAAGGGGCAAGCTTGGATTCGAGAATGAGCTTTCTCAGCTTTTTATGGTCCACATCTTTATGAACATAGAGACCTTGTGGTCTTGTATACCTCTCATCCACCACTTGTCTCCTTCTCCCCAGCTTATTCCCCATCCAGTACTCCCAAGAATTCTCTTCTACTCAGTTTTTGTTTGTTTTCTCAATTAAAAAAAAAAAAACCATAACAAGAAAAAGCATTTCTCTTCCAATCACTATCTCGGTAAACTTATTTGAAATACATTAATCTGCAACACCAAAAAATTATCCATATTTAAAACCCTATTTCATTCTCTCAAGACAAAATAGACTTCCCCCTCCATTCACTTCCAATTTAAAGCACAAAATCATCACCACAAAAACCTGCAAGAATTGAATAAACACAAAGAAGCAACAAAAATTACTATTTGAAAGAAAGAAACAAACAATCACAACATTCAAAACCCTAACCCTTCATCACATAAAAGCATCTACTATAACCAATTCACAGCACAATTTGCTATTTGCTATATTTCGAAACATCTCCAAAGCCCTAGATACTACGAAAATCAAAAGTTCACCATAAAAAAATAAAAAAGAAATGAAAAACGCTAACAGTTTATCTCCAAAATTCAAACAAGAAACAGAAATTGAAAGAAACAAGAAGAATTCACATTAAGAACTAACCTGTTCGAGATCTCCAACGTGAAATGAGAGAGAGAGAGAGAGAGAGAGATATGGAGAGATCGAGAGATTTGTAACAAGAAGAGAAACAAAATCAGAACTTTCTCTGATTTATACTTATATACAGAGAGAGAGTTTCCCTTTTCCCTTTTTATTTTTATTTTTATTTTTAATTTGTTTTCAACTTGTAATTATGGTTATTTTCATCAAACATACACAAATATGTGTGGGTGTTGAAGAATAGACATGCGTGACTTCTGTCTCTTTTTTTAATGATGCAACAAGGAGTCGTGTTTTTATCTCTGTTGATTTTTTTTTTTTTGTTAATAATGCAATTCGGTCCCATGACTCTCCAATTTATTTTAATTTGGTATCTCTATTATTTCCTTTCGTTTTATAAGATTTGCTTTGTAAGTTATTGTTTTTTTTATTACCGTGAGTGTCCGGGCCAGCTTGCCCGTATCTTGATTAGTTTCACGGGCCCTGAAGTTAACTACTATATAAGCCTCTAGTTACCCTGAGATTTGTGAAACTTGAACTAGTGATCTCTAGAAAGCAAATTTAAAACTTGATTAGTTGAGTTACACTTCTCATGGTTCTTTATAAGTTATTGTTATTAATATTACTAAGATTTATTCTATAAAATATAGTAATTATTTTGTTTTTATGGAGTTACTTCTAAAATTAAAATCCTCTTCCATGAATAGGTACAAAAGGATAGAGTTATAGAAACATGAGGTACTGGAGGATGTAATGATAAAAAATTAATTTTAGGGGATCAAATCATCAAACAAAGAAATATTGAAGAGTTGAGGGACCAAATAAATTTATTTTTTCTTTTTTTAGAGTGCTTGGCGATGGATAAAAAGAGAATGAAGGAATGATATAGAGAAGGAAGGCACGAAAGGGTAGAGTACTGAACGAGGAAAAGAATCAAAGATCATCATCCATCAAAGTTTCAACTAAGTCGTGGGTCCATGTGTTTTGTAATACTATAAAGAAAGAAACGAAAACGCGATGTTGGTTCGCGTGTAAAACACGTGCTGACTGAAATGATATTAGCAAATTTAGGTTTTTTATTACATGCAAGAAAATTTTTTTGAATTAATTTATATATTAATCAAAATTAAATATTTTCTTATAATTTTCAATTTTGTATCTTTAGTATCAACATAATATATTCTAGAAATTTATTTAGTATTAATCTTTATTTGATAATTACTAACAAGAAATTTTATGGCGATAAAATTTAAATAATGATATTTTATAAGTTATTTTTTTGTCAATTTTAAAAAAAATAAATATAAATAAAGATATTTTTAAAAATAAATAATGAATTTCATCTTCTATTTTCACTTTATATTTGTCTTTTCTTTAGTAGATACAAAAGGTAAGTTAGATGATGTAACTAATTTTCATGTTCTATCTTGTTTATAACAAGGAGGAGACGTGTCTTGTTCTTGACATGGAATGCCTTAAAAATTGAGATATTGCCTACTCGCTTTCTATTACTGCCACACGCTTGGCTTATTATATTACAAATACTAATTTTAATTAAAGTACTAATAATGATTATTTCCTTAATTAAAAAAAACAACTAACATGAAAGGCAAATTTATTGTAGCCTTACACGTATTTTTTTTTATTTACCACTATAATAAAATGATGTTTTTACCATTCACCAAAAAAAAAATAAAAAAAAATCATTAGAATTGGTTTTAAGGTATTTTAGTTTTTTTATATAGTACATTAGTCATTTAATGATTATACAAGGATACTTATATCTTTTCAATAATTTTTAAATAATTAAATTACTTAATTATTTTTAATTTTAAAAAATAGATCGGTTAGCTAAGATATTTTTGTCCTTTCCTTTTTCTTAGTATAATAAAAAATTATTTTTGCCTTTGCATTCAATGAGTAATGAACAATTCACCTAAACGCACCTGTTTTTTCAAATAGGTTTTATGGTGAATCTTATCTTCATAGGGATAATTTGATATTTCTTTTCCTTGAAATATTAATTTTTTATTATTTAAAGTTGTTCGCACGTACGTATCACACGTTAGCGCATAGAAGGTGTCACGCCATTTAGACGGCACATGCGGCGCATCTTAATAATCAAACAAGCACTTTCATATTTTCATTAAATGTGGAACCACTTCCTCTTTCATTTGGTATGGCATGTGTTGTCGGAGATATGATGGTTTCTTAGCGGTAGACCTTTTGTTTATTTCATTTTTTTCTCTCTCCTCCCAAAAAAATACAAGTTTATCTTTTTTTTGTTTGCTTTTTCAATTCCAATTCTTATTCTTTTTATTTCTAATTTTTTTTATCCTTTTATATAAGTTTTATTGTTTTCAATTTAGTCATTCAATTCCAATTTGACATATTTTATTTTTTTCCCCTGCAGTCCTTATTGTTTTGATTTCATATTTTTTACTCGGCCTTTTTGTGAATTTTTTTTTCAATTTAGTCCTCAATTCTAATTTGTCATATATGATAATTTTCAATTTTTTCCACCTTCTTTTGATTTCTAGTTTTTTCTGATTTTCAATTTCATCCTTCAATCCAAGTTTGTTGTATTTTTTTCTAATTTGGTCCTCATACTTTTAATTTTTTTAATTTTTTTGTTTTCAATTTAACCTTTTAATAAAAAAATTGTTCATGCCTTCTAATTTATTCATTTTACCCTCATTCTTATAATTGCTATATATTTTTAAAATCCTTTCATTTATTTAGGTTATTTTCCCCGACTTTATCATTCGATATTTGATTTGCTAAGGATTTGACTTCTCGGTTTTCTCATGTATGATGACCCTTGACATGGTTTTTTAAAGTTATCTATAGCATAACTTTCAAACCCGACTCGAGGATCAACCCGGGATAAGACACAGGTCATGAGTCAAGCGGGTTGACCTGACTTAAGTCAAGTTGTTTGACTCAGGTCAACCCTTTTTTTAAACATATAAAAATGATATCATTTGAAAAAAAAAAACTAAAAAAGATAAAAGAGTTTTTAGTAGGTTTGTCCAGGGCTGATTAGGTTGCGGGTCAACCCTATTTTTTTACTAGATCATATCGAGTCAATCCTCCCAATTTGTTTCATGACTTGGCCTGGTTTAGGTCCCGGATCACCTCAATGATCAAACTGCCGAGTAGGGTTGGGTTTTAAATAGGTGATCTATCGTGTTATCTCAATCTCATTATTTAAGCCATAGGTTTTGAGGGTTAACCTGAATTTGCTCGCCCCTTATTATGAAGCTTATATTTTTATCACACAACCACGAGTTTACTTCAGTCGAGGTTTTTTTTGTCTTTTTTATCCAATTACATGTTTTCTAAGGTTTTTTTTCCAAGGTTATCGCTGTCATATGAATTTTTAAAGACTTGACATGAAAACCAATGCACATGAGAGAGAAAAGAAGGGGACGAGGAAAAACTTTCATTGCCGTTGAACTACCATCAATTAGGCTAAACACACCACACCAACAGTTGCGCTGCCACTTGACACGTCGTATGGCATGGCGGTCAATGGATTTTGGTCATCCTAATATGTCCCACCCACCTTTCGTTTGGTGGGGGGTGATGACGCGCTAACACGCATCAGCCTTTCATATTGATTTATTAATATTTTAATAATTTGAATTACTAAAAAGCCCCCGAGGACATCCTAATATTAAAAAAAAAAAAACATGTTTCAAAGATGAAAACACCCTCCTTTGACAAGCTTAGATTTTTTAAAGTCAAAGGCTAGACATGTCATCTTACTATAGAAAAATATACATGTAAATAAAGTTGAAAATACACAAAAGCCCCTAGATAAAATATCTATTTTCTTAGCTTTTAAGGGTAACAAAGTAATTTCACTAAATTAAAAACATAAATTTATTAAATTATCTTGATAAATTAACAAATAATATTTTGATCTCCCAAAAAACAACTATAACCTTCACTTAGGTATTATCACCTAAGCAATCAACCAAATATATAACTCATTGTACACACATTTTCCCAACCAAAGATATGTTTTTTTTTAAAATCAACAATTTATTGTGATTAATGTAAACAAATTATTTATAATGATATGAATTACTTATTAATATAATTCATGCATGGCACTACTAATGTTTTCAATGATAATAATATCTTCGAGTGAGTTTATGCATTAACTAAAAATAAATATTTTCTAGATAATTTTAAAAATATATTTTTTACTTCGAACTAATGAACATATGAAATAATAATACAATCCAGGCTGAAGAGCGGTGCCTACAGGCTTAACATTAGAGGAGTTGCAATTTTCTCCTCCCCTGGTATCGCCAACTCCATAACATAGTTATTAAACCCGAACCGGCCCGACGGGTTGATCTGGGACTCGATGGCTGGATCGGTCCTGGTTTATCAAAAGATCGGCCGGTGCAACGACCCGACCAAACCCGGATGAAACTCGGTTTTTTTTTAATGTGGTTTTTCTCCTATACCCCTATTTTTTAAATTTTTTTAGTTGGTTATTAACACTTTTTAAAGTTCACTATATAAATATTAGAAAAATGTTTTATTTTTTCAATGTGAGATTTAAAACTCTTTAGTATATATACTCTATGTTTCAAAGAAAAAAATTATTTTTTCAATGTGGGATTTGAAACCCTTTAGTATATATATTCTATGTTCCCAAGAAAAGAATTATCTTTTCAATGTGGGATTTGAAACTCTTTCATATATATACTCTATGTTCACAAGAAAAAAAGTTATATTTTTTCAATGTGAAATAAAAAACTTTTTGGTTTAAATACTTCAACTTAAAAGGATAACATAATATCTTTTCAATGTGGGATTTGAAGTCCTTTAGTATATATACTCTATGTTCACAAGAAAAAGGTTACGTTTTTTCAATGTGGGATAAAAAACTTTTTTGGTTTAAATACTTCAACTTAAAAGCATAACATAGCATCTTTTCAATGTGAGATAAATTTTTTTTTAAAATATTCTTTTAAATTTCATTATTTACAACATTTATAGTTTATATTTATAAGGATTTTTTTGTAATTTGTTCATATGAAATATTAAAATTTTAAATATTTTTTTAAAATTTTTCCTGGTTGATTCGAGTTGACCCATGAAACCCGGGACCTGGTCTTTGGCTGGGTTTGATAACTATGCTCCATAATGCTTTCTTTCTTTCTTTCTTTACACACACGCACACGCATATGCACAATTGGTTAATTACTACTGCTCTAATGGTGATTCAAGCACCTTAGGTTTTTTTTTAAAAAACAAATTTTACATTCCAATTTTTTTTTCAATTTCATTCTTTAATATTTTATTGATTTTGAATTGATTGTTATAATTTATTTTTATTTGTTTTTTATAAAGTTATTATAGTCTTAAATAAATGTCTCAGTATTTGGCCGATGCTCAATTTTTACAAGCGTCTGTTTTTGTTATCATATCATTAAATAAAAAAATTATAAAAAATAAAGTATTTAAACCAAGTAGAGTTCATGATCCGAATAGCAGGTTTTATGAGTTAATACGTGAAGCTTGAGTTGATCTAATATGTCATTGTTTCAATAGAAAAAAGATGTTATCTTGAAATTTTTTAAAAGCCAAACATGTTTTTACTGATCATCCTGATTGTCTCTGGCCTTGCCAATTCAACTGGGTCACCTAAAGTCAACTTCCATGCGTGTTAATTTTAAACTTGGGATAGGTAAGGAGTCGAGTTGAAAGATTTCAAGGTTGACATGTAAGATCGAGTTTAATAATAATGTCAAATAGTTTTTGTTTTTAATTTTTTCTGCTAATTTTTTTCTTTCATTTGAATACTTATTGGATTTTTTTGATTAATTTTATTTTTTAATATTTAGTTGATTTTAAATTAATATTTATAATTTATTTTAGTTTATTTTCTATAAGTTTATTGCAATCTCAAACAAAAATTTTATATTTGATTGATATTTAATTTTATAAACATTTATTTTTATTTTCAAACTATTAAATAAAAAATAGTTTAAACCAACAGAGACTAAAAGTAAATACAATTATAGAAAGCCAAAGCTTGGAAGGCTAACGCGCTACATCCATAATGGCAGTTTCATGTGATGGTAAATCCCCAAATAATAAGAGCCACCTAACCATACAACTACATTCACTTCACCGCCCAAACGATTATATATTACTTATTTTAATTATTTTATTTAAAGAACTAGATTTAACAATAGAAAATAACCATGTCCTATCTATATTTCTAATTTTTCTCAACCTTTTCTAAAATTGAAATCTAAACCTTCCAAGTAAAATCCCCAAATTGCAACTTCGGAGACTAATTAACACTTTGATGAATATTCTTATTTGTATGTCTTAATTTTGAATTATATATATATATATATATTCTACTGGAGAACGTGGTAATAGTTGTTTTTTAAAGTATTTTTTATTTAAAAATATATCAAAGTAATTTTTAATATCAATATAATCTAAAAACACTAAAAAATTATTAATTTCAAGTAAAGAAAAAAATAAAAAGAATTAATTTTTTTTAAAAAACTTTTAAAACATAAAACAACTGGATATCCAATAGTTACAAAATAGTTGGATAAATAGCAGATATCCATGGACATTTTGCTGAATTTACACATTGACTTTAGTGAACGAGGCCCGCTGACGAACACAGAACCACATTGCTTTTCCAAAATAATATATCCGTTCAAAGAAGAAAGCAGTTCCATATTTTCACTCCAAAAATAAAGAAAGCAGTTTGACGTTCGAAGAACCCGAGTGGATACTTTGTTTCTCCATAAAGTAAGCCACATGGTCCGTGATGAATGGTTATTTTTTTTGTCGACATTAGCATCATCAAGATTTATATATGATATTGGACCGTCTAATTGGTTGACCAAAACTCTAAACTACCTGACTCAGGTTTATCAACGACATTGAATAATATCCAAATACGTGTACCATTAATTATATTATTCTCGTACTATTTAGGAGGAGAAGGCAACGGTTTTTCTTTTTCAATTAAAAGAAATGTTAATGGAACCGTTATTTGGTGCACCGAAATACGGCACCATGGGCTTCTTCAACTCATATCATATAGAAACTTCGGTTACAAGAAAACCTCTTCTTTTCTTTTCTTTTTTTAGTTCACATAAATATAACATTTTTAATAGTTAAAAGGTCCGCAGCTCACCTGACCATTTTTAAAGCTTTGTAGTTAGAATAACACGATATAAACTTAGTAGGATAATATCCTTACTTTATCCCTATATTTGGGTCCATTGTTCAATTATACCCTTATGTTCATTTTTTTTCTAATCTCCTCCGATTGATAAATTTTGTTAGATTTTTTCACTAGCCATGTTAGCAAACTTTATAGAAAATCTATGGAGTTATCAATGGGATGAAATTGGACAAAACTAGATAATGGAAGATACTGATTGAATAATGATGATATTTTAAAATCTAATATACTTAAGAATAAGGTTATTTGGTGTATAGATAGTGATTAATCAAATCTTCATGTCAATATTTCCTTCTTCTTAGTCCAAGAAGTATAAAATCAATGATAAAAGTCCTATTACCTGCAAAAAAGTTCATATTAGTAGGGTTGAAAGATTCTCTGACAATAAAGTTAGTAATTTTAAATAAAAATAGTGATAAATGAAAAAAAGAGCTTTAAATTCCAAGAATAAGAATTTTTTTTTTGTGTGTGTTAAATGCTTTAAAGGCTTAAGTATATAAACTTGGATAATAGAAAGTTGTAAACCTTTTATTTGGGTGGTTCAGATGATATTTATACTCTCTAAACCTTGTCATTTTAATAGAGTGGAAGACCTGAAGAGTCATTTTCTCTAGATGCATTTAATGAGGGGGGAAAATCATTTTAAACATCATTAATGAGATGAAAATATGGTATGTTCTTGGGAGACCATTCATACATCTACAAGTGTTAGAAGATGATTATTTCTGACATGAATAGATTATGTTAATAATCCTAAGATAGAATTCTATAATCATAACATGGATCTCTAAGACCAATTGAGTTTGATGTCCACACTCAGGGGAGATGGTTCTAGCAATTCATCAGACCCATGGAGTCTTGGGCTTATTTCGAGGCTAAACCCAAGTATATTGAGTCTAGAACCTTGTCAGACCCATGGTGCCTAGGGCTCAGCTCATGGATAAACCCAAGGTGCCAGACCCACAGGCTCAGCTTATGATTGAACCCAAGTATATTGGATCTGACACCTTGCCATACCTACGATACCTTGAGCACAACTCATGAATGAACCCCAGGTATATTGGGTTTAGCAAGTTGTTAGACCCATGGTAACTTGGGCTTAGTCGATGACTAAACCTATGTATATTGGGTCAGACAATTTTCCAAACTCGTGGTGATTTGGGCTCAACTCATAGCCGAACCCATATATATCGGGTCTGGCAAGATGTCAGACCTATGGTGCCATAAACTTAGCTTATGGATGAACTCAAGTATGTTGGGTATGACAAATCGCTAAATTTATGAAGACTTGGGCTCAATGTATGACTGAACTCAAGAATATTGGATCTGACTACTTTGCTAGATCCATATTTGATTGGGTTATCACCATATTATAGGTTTGAGCTCTTCCAAAGCATAAAAATATTGAGTAAAAAATACATACTCATCAAATAAAAAAATAAAAATAAAAATAAAATTTTGTTTTCCTTTTTCTCCTTTTCTTTTATCTCTTCTTGGTTTTCATGCTTGGCTCCCTTCAAAATAGCAAAATGGCCTATTAATTTTTTTGGATGTTAGATTTGGCCCCTATTTTCTTAATTATTTATAGCAATAATTATTGTTGGTTTTCACACAATTGACATTTGATAAGCGAGAGAATATTGTTTGATGCAAGAAAATGTGAGATTAAAGGGGTATTAGAAAGAAAATGATGAAAACACAATATAGAAGGAAGATGCAATCAGTTGTGGATTGCAATGCTTAAAATGTTTTTTTTTTTTCCTTCAAAGTTTTTTCAGCCATTTAACTTTTTTTTTTAATTTTATCCTTTTATATTTAGTTGATTTGAGAATGAGTTTGATGATTTATTTTGGTTGACTAAATATGAGGTTCTTGCGATGTTAATAATAAGTTACAACAATGATTTAATACTTGATTTGAAAAAATATTTAGTTTTATTAATTTAAAATAATTAAAACTTTAAAGATGAAATTTGAAACGAAAATAAATATTCAGTTTTTTTCCCCATTGTGCATGGAGCGATATCAAGAATAAGTTTGACATTAAAGTTTCCTCGAAGACCATAATGAACTTCCTTATTAAGGGTTCCTCGAAGTAAAAGTGTTTGTGTAAAAGAGTATTTGATGATAAGTTTTTCTGATTATAAGTAATTATATATTTCTTAAGAAAATATTATACTCCATGTGCTTTGCTTTAGATTAAAAGGAGGTACTATTTAGATAATTTTTTTAAATGATAAAGTTCTTTACTTTCAAAGCAAAATAGTCTTTAATCAAATACTTATTTAGATTAAAAAAAAAGAAAAGAAATTGAAAGAAAATAATAGATAAAAACTAGTTGTGCTTTAAAAAAGACAAGAATACCAAATACGCACATAGTTGTTTACTAGGAGAGTTCCTTAAAGTTCAAAATTGACAATTTAAAACTAAAATGTTACTT
>Ga0325410_1001164_pt1 | contig 28895 bp, 11 predicted proteins | sample PopdelMetagenome_16_FD_206182 | JGI IMG/M metagenome (GOLD analysis project Ga0325410, IMG submission 206182) | Populus deltoides microbial communities from Bellville, Georgia, United States - Xylem-PdIQD-R3 | ecosystem: Host-associated > Plants > Phyllosphere > Stem > Wood/Secondary xylem...
AGACAAGTCTAAGGTTAAGGTTATAAAAGAGTATTTACACCTATGACAATAAGTGAGGTAAGAAGTTTTCATAGATTGATTGGTTTATCTAGAAGATTTGTAAAAGATTTAATCAATAATTGCTCCAATAACTAAAATTGTAAAGAAAACAGTAGGTTTTAAATAAGAAACTAAACAAGCGAAAGCTTTTAATTTAAAAGAAAAGCTTATTTCAACTCCATTACTTGTTTTGCCTAACTTTACAAAAAGTTTTAAGATTGAATGTGATGTTTCAAATATAGGTATTGAAATTGTTTTGATGCATAATAAGATCCTTATAACTTATTTCAGTTGAAAGCTTAATTGTGCAACTCTAAACTACTATCCAACATATGATAAAGAGTTGTATGCATTAGTGAGGACTTTGGAGACTTGACAACATTATATTTGTCCTAAATAGTTTGTGATTCATACCAATCATCAATTTTTTAGACACTTGAAAAATCAAGGTAAAATGAATCGTAGACATGTCAAGTTGGTGGAATTCATTAAGACATTCTCATATGTCATCAAATACAAGCAAGATACGAAAAATATAATTGCAAATGTATTATCGCAAATGCATGTTATTCTTAACACTTTGAATACTAGACTTCTAGGATTTGACTATGTGAAAGAATTATATATCCTGATGATACTGATTTCGATGATATTTATTTCCAATGTGAGCTTACAACAACTAATGGATTTTTATTTAAAGATTAAATATTATTTATGCCTAATTGTTTAATGCATGAATTGCTTGTAAGAGAAACTCATGGTGGCGAATTATTAGAACACTTTGGGATTACTAAGACTTTAGAAATTTTACATGAACACTTTTACTGACTTAACATGAAAAGAGATGCATAAAACATTTGTGATAGGTACATAACATGTACACAAACTAAGTTTAAAGTGATGCCCCATGAGTTATATACACACCTTTAAATGTTCCTAAAGAACTTTGGATTGATATTTCTATAAACAAACAATAATTCACCTTTCCTTATCTTCTTTGAAAGTATCATCATTCTAGAGGATTTATCAACTCGCATGAGCATCAACCACCATATAAAAATAATATTTCTGCCAATTTTTAATGGAAAAAAAGAAGAAGAAAAACTCTCTTAAACCTTTTAAAAACAAATAAAATCTTAAAAAGGAAACTATAACCAACAATTCAAAAGGAAAATTCAATTTAAAAGTTTTTAAATATAAAACTTCAAAAATCCATACATCAAACAACATTATAGCCATGTGATGAGGATTTTTCATTTTAATGATAGTTTTGGATGAAGTTGTCACCAAATTTCATCTAACAAAAGTTCTCTATACTCTTTTTTTTTTAATATTTGTTTGGTTATTGCAAATCATAAATCATCCAAGTATTTGGTTTCTAATGGTAATCCACATGACCTACTAGTGAGAAATCTTCTAAACACTAGTGAGAAATCTCCTAAACACTTTTAGAAGAGAAGAATTGCTATGCCTGTAAATTTTAGCTTTTTTCTTTTGTATTTTTTAGGTGTTTTGTGTACTGTGCTATTTACTTCACTGAAAACAAAAAGCATAAAATTCTATTCATAAGAAAACTCGAAAACGTTATAAATAAAAAAATATTAATTTACACCCTGAATAATATCACATATATTATTTCAGGATAATTTTAGAAATTTATTCAATCAAATCCTTACTTTATTTTTTCTAAGTTTAGAATTGTAATCCTATGAACAAATTATATTTCTAGTCCTCAATTTCTAAAAATTATTTACAATCAAGTTACACTAAATTAATCATTCTATTTTAATTTCTGACCAATGATTCTTCTATATGTGACCCATTAAGTTTCGTAATAAATTAGTTCAAATATAAATCATAATTTTAAATAAAATAGAATTGAATAAATTAATTTTATATAATTTCAACAATGTCTAACAACCTATCATGATTCTCTAAATATTAGAAAAGTCATAAGTGGTTTAACTTAACATTTTAGTAATCAGTTTTTCTATATAATTATTATTCATTCATCAACAAACATTTCAATTTAGACGTTAAATTATGTCTGTTTGGTATTGTGGTAGCTTTTGTGGAGCAGTTTGAAAAAAAAATATTTTATAAAAAGTACTTTTGGTTAAGGTTGATTTGGTATTTATGTATGTTTGATTAAAGCTGTGGTTAAAATTGAGGTTGAATAAAAAATAATTTAATGTGTTTGGTTAAGAATACTTTTGAAATTGAGGTTATAAAATAATTTAAATTTATATATATATATATATATTAATATTGATGGTTTTTAATTTAAATATTGTAGATTTAACTATTGTTATTACATCATGAAATAAATAATACTTTATATAAAATATTTTTTATTATTTCATTAAACTATCTATAATTCCATCATGTCTGAAATACATCCGACAGTTTTCTTGTTTTCTTAAACGTGCAACAACATCAGACAAAATATAATCAGGAACAAAATTAGAATTGTGATCAAATTCTGCAAATACTACGTCATTAAACGATCTTCATCTAATTTATGTAGTGTCATTGAATAATGTTAAACACTCTTTTTTTCGAATAAAACACAATTAAAAAATAAAATATATTTTTTTTATTTTACTGGGTCGGACCCGGTTCAATGCATTTTGCGCGTTGGACCGAACCCGGTTCGGCCGGAACAGTGGCTGAACAATGTAGCATGGTTGAACTTCTCAACCACACAAAAAAGCAGCAATTAGCTGCTTTCCTTCGCCCTGCGTTTCACACGCAATTTATTGTGGGACCCATGAATAGTAAGTAGCTTTTTTTTCCTTAACCAAACGTTTACAAGCTGCGGTTTGCTTTAAAAGCAACCGCAGCCGCGTAAACAAACAGGCACTATAACACGAAGTGTGTCTACTTTGTTAAATCATGTTTATTCTCAACAACATAGTCAATGATTATTTGAATAAAATTTGAAACTTTTTTCAAATCTCATTTCACCTTGCACAAGGATTTACAATCAATACTATTTGAGAACATTTGAAGCATCTTTTGTAATTCACATACAGTGATGAATCTTCTCTTGATTACTCAAATACTTTCATATAATTCATATTATACCCAATATCTTTTTATTTGTTACCCTTAATTAGAACGTGTAGCAAGATCAAAACATAACATTTCATATATAAGATAACGTAGTAATCTCAAGTTTAAAGTTCACTTACATAACTATCATGTGAGTCATTCCATAGATATAGGTGATCTCTTCATATGAAATTCTCATAATGATGAGTTTAATGTAAATATCATTTTACAAGTACCTACATATTAGTTCTAAATATCCATTATACCTTTAACTTATAAGAACAAATGTTTCCTTTCATAAAAAAAGATAACATAATATATATTAGTCTCAATAACTCTAATTAATATACAATTATAATAGAACATTAACCAGTAACATTTAGGAACAATATTTTGATGCAATAGAAATCCTATAACTATAACAACTTTATAATTTCATTTACAAAATATTTTTGTTTGAAGAATTTTATCTTTATTTTAGATTTATTAATCAAATATTAAATTCATTAATCAAATATTTAATAAATATTAAAAATAAATAAATAATTATTAATTAATTGACTACAAGATATATACAATCACAATTTTCCCTTTCCATGACCAACTAAATATAGACCCTTGTGGTTGAAGGGGTAAGATAGATGTAAGCCACATGTTATAACAAGTAAAAACATTAAGATAGAACCCTGAGGAATGTAGCTCAACTGATCAAGCTCTGGGTTTGCTCCTTAGAAGGCACTAGTTCGAGTCCCACAAACCTCAGGGCCACTGGAGACTTACATGATCGTTAATTTCAGGACCCGTAGGATTAGTCAAAGTGCACGCAAGCTGCCCTGAACACCCGTGTTGATATATAAAAAAAAACATTAAGATAGACTTTCTGTGCACAAGCTTTAAAAGGGAAATTAAATCATCAAAATAAGTGCCTTGGCTATGAACTCTCCAGAATGTAAAAACACCTCTTGTATGGTGTGCAAGGAAGATCATGTCGGCCCCAGGTTCTGATTCATAAAAGGTGCTAACCCTCGCTTGTAACTAGATCTTTTTCAAGAACATGTGGCAAAATGGAAATAGCCACATTTATCCTTCTTCGGTTGTATTTAACTCTACCCTGAGCTTTGCTGAAAGACCTTTTGCCATCATCTCTTCATCATACTTTCTAGCCATATCTACCATGCCCTTTTGAATTAGAGCATCAATTAAAGCATTATATGCAAATTCATCTGGACTGCACCCAAGTTTCTCCATTTTCTTCCACACTAAAAAAACTGGTCGAAGAAATCCCCATCTTCCAAACTTTCTCATTAGCATTACATATGTGTCCATCCTTGGGCAAACCCCATTCTCAATCATCTGATCGAAAAGACAAAGAATCTCTTTTGGCTTCTCAAGACACCTAAAGAAACAATGATAAGTGAAGACATCAGGGGCAATATATGACTGGGGCATTTCATCAAGCATTCTATAGGCTTCCTTTATCCTACCATTTTCACACAAAAGCTTTATCACCGTATTACAAGTCACAACATTCGGCTGACAACCCAACTCCCTCATTTCACGATAAACCCTCAAGACGAAATCCACACCCTCTGATAAACCAATGGCATTAATAACCGTATTATATGCCACAACATCCAGCTTTATTCCCTTACTCTTCATCTCTTTATACAATTTCACCGCTTTCCAAGGCTTCCCACTTTTGCACAGTATATCCATGTATATGGAATATGAATGCAAGTCTTTACAGACTTCTTTCCTATCCATCTCCTCCCAGAACTCCCTACACTTACCCCACCAACCCATCTTAAACCACCCGCGTAGAATCATATTATAAATCTTTGTTATATTCCTAACATTGATGCTGTTATTGTTATTTCCAAAACACAGTTCATGTGCTTCTATAACATGTTTGTACTCACAAAGTGCATCAACAAGAATACAATAAGACGTCTCGTCTTTTAAACCGAATTCTTTTAATCTATCCTCATAAACACTTATTGCTTCATTAACAAGATGAGCAGATATATAACGACGAAACAATACACGAAAGGTAGTATGATTAGGCGTTGAAAAAGGGTTATTTCTCATTCTCTGAATCAAGTCCCATGATAAATCGAATTCAAAGAACTTACCCAAGATGTCAATCATGCGATTGTAAGTCTCTGTTGTGTGCTGAAATTGGGATTCAGTTTCCACCCAGTTGAAGAAATCCAGAGCTCGTTTCCAGTCATTGTTGTAACATGACAGGGTTTGAAAAACAGTGCTGGAGTCAAGATTTAGTGGGTCTGATTGTGGGGGATTTGGGTTTCGGGAATGGAAATGAAAAGTGGGGGTATTTGTTGAGTATGGAAGGAGGAGGGTTTTAGCGGGGTTTAGGCGTCTAGTTAGTATCGAAGAGTTCATTGCTGTTCGGGCTTTGGGGATCAGAGAAGAGGAGAGAGGAGATGAGAAGAGGGGGGAGTTGCAATGCTTGTCGTGGCTGGAATAAATAAATAACTAAATTATTAACATTAATAATTAACAAATAACAGTTCATGATAACAAATAACAATAACAATTATGTCGTGGCAGGAATAAATAAATAAATTATTAACATTAATAATAAACAAATAACAAAAAATAACTAAAGACGAAGGGTTGTTTATTGTTTCAATTACCACTTTCTATTTATATTTAAACAATTATCTATTTTATTATTAATTTTTTTATAGTTTTATTTTTCTATATTATATTAACAGTTTTTTAAGGTTAATAATTTATTTTAGTTTGAGTGTTATATTATATTCTTAATGTAAAAAAATATCTCTATATTAAAGATACTTCATTTTGTAAAATAGAATTTGATTTTTTCAATTAAAAAGATTTGAAATAACATGGACTAAATTTAATATCAAAACAAAAAAAATCCCATTTTTCTTTTTTTAGTGGTAATAGGGTGTAAAAAACCACATTTTAGTCACTAGAGTTTTAACTTTATAATTTCGATCTCTTTATTTTAAGAATTTCATGTTTTAGTGGAAAGCTTATTTATTTTACATTTTTAGTTTATAAGATTTTAGAGGAGAGTGTCGAAAAATGAAAGAGGAAAGAGAGAGTGGTTGGTCATAGTTGAATTATGTTAAGAGATTGAATTTATGTAAATTGTGATGAATGCTAATGACAATAACCACTCCTTTATATTTATATCTTTAAGGTTGTGTACAATATAAAAATGAAATATACTACACATGATAACTATATATATATATATATAAGGTATTTATGCTTTTCATAATATGCCCCGTCAAGCTGAAGGTGGAGACTCCACCCAAAGCTTGGATCGAAAAGAAGTAAACAAAACTAGAGGGAAAGGCTTGGTAAGAACATTAGCTAGTTGGTCCTTGGAAAAGATGAATCGTATCTAAATTTCTTTCTTAGCAACGCGATCACGAATGATGTGATAATTAATTTCAATATGTTTAGTATGAGCATGAAACACTGGATTGACAGATAAGAAAGTTTCCCCTAAATTATCACATCATAACGTAGTTTATGGATGAAGGTGAAAGTCGTGGTTATAACAATAAAGAGCGAATCTACAAGATTTCAGCAATACCATCAGCTAAGACTTTGTATTCAGCCTCTGTAGAAGATCTAGCAATAGTGTGTTGTTTCCTAGATTTCCAAGAAATAAGAGTAGATCCAAGATACACAAGGATTTTCGATTATCAATATTGTCAGCCTAATCAGCATTAGTAAAACCATGAAGAGACATGGAGGAATCCCAAGTAATGTGCAGACCATAGGAGATTGTAACTTGAAGGTAACGTAGGATGCGTTTAATGGCAGTCTAATGATTCTCAGTAGGAGCATGTATAAACTAACACACCTTATTGATTGCATAGCAAATATCAAGTCAAGTGAAAGTAAGGTACTGAAGGGCGCCAACAATCTGTCTATAGTGTATTGGGGTAGAGTGAAGAGTATCAAACACAAATCCCAGCTTAGATGAGGGAGGCAACGGAGTATCAACTGGTTTACAAGAAGCCATACTTGCTTGTTGGATAATGTCTAGCGCATAATTTTGTTAAGTAAGTAAGAGACCTACAGAAGTAGCTTTAACTTTTATGCTGAAGAAGAAATGAGCAGAACCTAAGTCCCGAAGCTTAAACTTTGAACTTAGCAAAGTAATTAGTCGTTGAAGCAAAGCTGAGTCACTCCCAGTTAACAGAATATCATCAACATACACAAGCAAATAAAATATTGCACCACCGAAAGCGAGAATAAACAGAGAAGAATCAACCTTGGATGCCTGAAATCCAATGAAAATGAGAAACTCACTTAACCGGTTGTATCACACTTAAGGCACTTGTTTCAAACCATATAAGGATTTATGAAGACGACACATATGAGATGGAAGTGTAGGATCAACAAAGCCAGATGGTTGTGCCATATACATTTCTTCCTGAAGAATGCCATTCAAGAAAACATTATGGACATCCAACTGATGAATTTTCCAACCATAAGTGACAACAATAGTGATCATAAGTCAAACCGTTGTAGGTTTAACCACCATACTAAATAACTCCAAATAATCAATCCCTTCTTGTTGAGTGAAACCGCGGGCAACCAACCGTGTTTTATATCGGTCAACTCGACCATCAGCCTGCCGCTTAATCTTATAAATCCACCTATTGCCTACCATATTCACAGATGAATGGAAGGGCACCAGCGACTAAGTGTGATTAGAATGAAGGGTCAGAATTTCCTCTTGCATGACATTATGCCAAATCAAGTACCAGTTGACATCCTTAAAGGAAAATGGTTCCTGTTAAGGTAGAGAAGCAACCCGGGAGGCAGAGGAAACACTCAAGTTTGTTGTTTTGGATACACGTGGGCGAAGCACCATGGAATGGGTGTTGGCAACAAGAAAGGGAGTGGAAGACTCACTGGCCGAGGCTTGCTAAAGAAAGAATTGAGATAAATTAACACATAAGTTAAGTCTATGAGGGGAAATAGAGGAAGAACCTGGTGATGAGGAGCTCAATATAGGACCAGGCCGAGAGGGGGAACTAGTAGGTGAAACAACAAGGGTGATGTCCACAATCTATTCACTCCTGGTGAGAACAGTAGGGGAGACGACAAGGGAAGTAGCAAGAGAGAATGACGAGTTTAAACCTGTACTTGAGGAATGATCATGACAGGTAATGCAGGTAATGATCATGACTGGATAAGATTGTGTGATAGGCTGTAAAGTGGCAGCAGAAGGTTGTCTGGGTGGAGTTACAATTTGTTTAGACTTGTCAAGAGGATAAACAATTTCATGAAACTGAATATAACGAGTAAGATAAATATGATTTGACAATAAATCAAGGCATCGATATCCTAAATGAGAGTTGTTATATCCTAGAAAAACACAAGGAGAAGAGCGAAAATCTAACTTATGAGCATTGTATGGACGAATAAATGGAAATCATAATCAGGAACGAAAATCTAACTTACAAGACACTCAAAAGTACAGAGAAAAGCATAATCAGGAGTCGATTTTAAATGATATTCAAAAGGTGTTTTATGATTAAGAACAAGAGTTAGCATGCAGTTAATCAAATACACTAAGCTTTCAAACACATAACTTCAGTATTTTGGTAGAGCTTTACATTGACCAAAAAGAGTAAGCCCAGTTTCAACAATATGTCAATGACGATGTTCAACCATGTCATTTTGTTAATGAGTATGCGAACATATCAAACGATGATAATACCAATTGCTTTAAAATACGTATTTAGTTTTCGATATTCACCACCTAAATTTGTTTGAACATGCTTAATTTTTAAAGAAAATTGGCGCTTAACGAGCGCCTGAAATTGGTGAAATATAGCAAAACATCAGATTTTGCAACCAAAGGATAAAACCAAATAATTGTTTTATGGGCATCTATAAAATAACAAAATAGCGAAAACCATTAGATGAAAACATAGAGAAGGACCCCAAACATCACTAAAAATCAGGTCAAGGGGAGCTTGAGTTTAATGACCCGTAGTTTTTAATGTTAGACGAGATGATTTTCCCAAAAAGCATGGTGGACACTTAAAATTAAATTGTTTTAATGTATAGGATAGTTGTTTAGTTGACACTAGAAAATACAGAATGTGCGAACTTAGATGTCCAAGCCGATGATGCTAAACATTAGTGGAAGTAGAGAGACATGTAAACGAGAAAACTTGAGGCAATGACGTTGTAGACGACTCGGATAAAACATATAGACCATCTCTACTTCAACTAGAAAGAAGCACTTTCTTTGTCATGAGATCCTTAACATAAAATAAAAAGGGGTGAAATTCAAAAAACATGTTATTCTCAAGACAAAACTTTTGAACAAATAGTAAGGGTTTTTTAATGTCAGGAACATGTAAAATATTGGATAAGGTAAACGTGCATTTGGGAAAATGAATTTTAGAGTGAGCAATATTAGAAATATTAAGGCCCTTACCATCACCAACATGCAAATGATCATTACCAAGATAAGGTTCTGAGATCGTCATACTCACAAAGTCCAGTGTCACATGATGATTTGCACCTGTATCAGGAAACCAAGTAATAGGAGCAATTATAAGAGCATTATTAAACACTAAATTGGCATTAGCTTGTAGATTATGAGTAGCACATAAATTTTCCATTTTTAATAGAGGATGAATGATAGAAATAAAAGAGTGAAGGGCGGTCTAGAGGAGATGACCAGAAAAAAAAAACAGAAGAGTGAAGGAAGATTTTGCTGTAGCTTTGATACCAAGTTGAATTATTTTGAGGATTGAATTTATGTAAATTGTGATGGATGCTAATGACAATAACCATTCCTTTATATTTATACCTCTAGGGTTGTGTACAATATAAGAGTGAAATATACTACACATAATAAATATTCCTATATAAGGTATTTACATGTATATAGGTCACTTTCCATAATAGTTATCCATATTTCATCCCCCAAAAGATTGATCTTGGTGTTAATGGGTTTGTCATTGAGAGAAGTGTTAAATGGAGGTAGTGTTTCCCTTTGAACATTATGGCAAAATCAAGAAGGATCCAATTCGGCTTTTCGAAGCAAAGATACATGAAACATATTATGGATTCTAAGAAGATGAGAAAGTAACGCTAACTTGTATGTTATTAGCCTAATTCTTTTTGTAATTTCAAAGGAATCGATATATTTGAGTGTTAGTGTTTTTTTCTTTTTAAAACAGATAATGTTCTTCTAGTGTGCGACCTTCAAGAATACTTGATCACCCACGTTGAACTCTAGTGGTCTTCTCCGATTATTAGCATAATTTTTTTTTCTATTTTGAGCTTCCTTCATTCCTTCTCTAATTTCCTTCACTTTGCCTATAAACATCTAAACCAATTCTGGTACCAGTAACTTCCTTTCACCCACTTCATCCTAACATAATGGAGTACGACATTTCCTCCTATATAATGCCATAAATGAAGCCATACCTGTTGTGGCTTGATAGTTGTTCTTGTATGTAAATCCCATTAATGATAGATGATTTTCCTAGTTTCCCTTAAGTTCCAATGCACTAGATCTCAATAGGTTTTCCAATATCTGAATAGTCTTCTCTGATTGTTTGTCAGTCCAAAGATGAAAAGCTATATTTAGATTCAAATTTGTTCCCAAAAACATTGAATAAATGACCATATTCGAGAAGTAAATTAAGGGTCCTTGATAGAAAAAATAGACATTGGGACTCTATGTAGTCTAACTACTTCATCAATGTACAATCTAGCAAATTTGTCTACCAAACCAGACATCTTCATAAGTAAGAACAAGGTAGACTTAGTTAGCCAATTGACAACCACTTAAATTATCTCATTTTCCTTTTTACCTCTTGGAAGTCTCGATACAAAATCTATCATAGTATCCTCCCAATTCTATTTTGGCATTGAAAGAGGTTGTAATTCTCCAGCAAGTTTTTAATGTTCTACTTTAATCTGTTGACAAATAACATACTTCGCTATAAACTTTATTACCTTTTTTTCATGTTAGGCCACTAGTAATGTTCTTTTAAATCTCTATATATCTTTGTACTTCCCGAATGAACCATAAAATGGGATTCATGAGCCCTTTATCCTTATTTAACATTTCATAGTTCAAAAAGTATAACTGATTTTCTATTGTTGGGATGCCATTTTCCATGATTTAAAAGGAAGTTCCTTCCTTTGATCCTACAATGGCCTTTACCTTTTCTATCTCCACATCCTTCTATTAAGCCTTCAACACTTTATCACATAACACTAGTTTTACTGTTATTCATACCAAAAAAATCCTTCAAAATCCCTACATAATTGTACCCCTTATCTTTCTTAATTCTAAGACCTTTAATTGATCTTGAACTTGCATGCAGTTAACCCTAATACTCGATTTGTGGCTCAAAGCATCTACTACTACGTTTGTTTTCCTGAGATGGTAATCAATAATGTAATCACAATCTTTAATCAGCTTCACCGATCTCCTATGACATAAATTCAATTCATTTTGCATCATCAAATATTTAAGACTTTTATGGTTTGTAATGTCTGCAATTCCTTAAGGAAAAAAATCATCGCTAGCTCTAAATCATTCTCTTTATGTTTTTTTAATTTTCTAGATGCATTAGTAATCACTTTTTAGTGTTACATTAACACACGCACACAAGGCCTTTCCTCGAAGCAATACTATATACTACTAACTCTAGTGTTAGCCCTTCTAGAAGGGGTAACACTAGAGTGAGGTCAACTTTCTCTTTAACTCCTCTTACTACACTCCTTTCCCATTCAAAATTTACTCCCTTTCAAGTTAAGTGTGTCATTGATACTCCTATTAATGCAAACCCTTCAATGAATTGTCGATAATGCCTAGTCAATCTAAGAAAACTATGAATTTTTATCATATTAGTATGTCGATTTTAATTCAAAACAACCTTTAACATCCTAGGGTGCCTTATGTAGATATCACATGCCCTAAAAATACAACTTTAACCAACCAAAATTCACATTTATTTAGCTTTGTATACAACTAATTTTCTCTTAGAGTCTATAGCACTTTTCCAAGATGTTGTTTATGCTTTATCTAATCCATTAAATACATTAGGATATTATCAATAAGCACTACTATAAACTTATCTAGCTATGGCCAAAACACCTAATTCGTCAAATCCATAAACATAGTTGGGGTGTTAGTTAGGCTAAAACATATAACTAAAAACTTAAAATGTTCATATTGAGTCCTAAAAGCAGTTTTAGGACTTCTTTTTCCTTTATCCTCAATTGATGGTACCTAGATCTTAAGCCAATATTTGAAAAAACTTGTAATCCCTTCAAAAGTTGAAAAATTCAAATTGTGGAAGTGGATATCTATTATTTACCATTATCCAATTCAATTTCCTATAATCAATGCAAAGTCGTAGGGTTTTTGTCTTTTTTTTTCTTTAAAAAATAAGACTAAGGCTCCTTAGGGTTAATCACAAAGTTGGATAAACCCTTTACCTAATAATTCATGTAATTAGATCTTCAATTCCTTTAACATTATTGGGGCCATCCTATATGGTGCCTAAGAAATAGGTGTGGTCCCTAATAACAAGTCTATGGTAACTTCCAAATCTTACATCGGGGTACTCTCGGTAATTCATCTGGAAGAATATCGAGAACTCCTCTTACCACAAATATTTTTGACAATTCAGTACCTTTTCTCATAGTGTCGATGACATAAACTAGTAGGCATCACATCCATTCCTCAACATTTTCCTTGCAGTCACAATTGAAATGATGCAATTTAGCATAATTTTCCTATCACCCTTGAACTCAACCTTGTTCCCTTTTAGTGTTTTAAAGGTCATCGTCTTTGTAAAACAATCCATGCAAGCTTGATGTTTCCTCAACCAATCTATTCCCAAGATGATATTAAAGTCATAAATCCTTAAGGGTATCAAATTCACCTTTAATTCATGGTCCCTGATTCGTAAATTACACTTGACATATACATTGTCAATATCTATGGTCTCTCCTATTGGAGTAAGAATAGTTAATTCTCTACTCAACCTGCCTCTCAACACATTCAATTTACTTATAAATTCATAATAAACAAAGAATATGTGTCTCCTGGGTCAAGTAAATCATACACCCTTTGTGAATTTAACATCACATTTCTTGTTATTCAATACATATGTTATGTTCCTTTTTGTTATTTGTTCTTAATTTTTAAATCCATAACTCATAATCAAATTCTTTCGTCCATATACCCAATTAAATAATTTCAATAAGGTATTTCACATAACAATTTCATACTTGACATACACAATTTCTCACCCTTTTTCCTTTGTAATGCTTATCAACCGATTCTCACACACCATATAAAATCCTAACGTTTATATAAAAATTCTAGCCTTATCTTTATTCACAAACCTTCCAAATATTTAACATTGCAACAATAAGATTTATCAGAAATCAAGTTTACTTTGCACAATTTCTAAATTAACAATTTGATCCATACTAACAAAGTTCATAATCTTGTCTTAAATTCCCTACTCCACTTCAACTCACCTTTGCTCATCTATCTTTTAAAACAGTACAAGTTTTATCAATTAATTATGTCAACCTTTTCATCTTCCTAAAATCTCTTAAACTAAGAATTTAGCTAACTTTGACATCAAACACTCAATCCATTGCATCTTACAAAATTCATTACTTAATCATGTTAGTTTTCTTAACACTAACATGTATTGCACCCATTAAAGCCACACAAGTTAACATATCCATACTCATAACATTCCAAAACATTCACACAATATATAATTTATGCTTCTTATCTTAACTTTCACCTTAAATACAATCACATAACCTTACACATCAAAAACATGTACACAAAATCACATCTCATGCAAACCAATTCATCTATACTAATTACCCCACATGGTCGGCCACTTGTGATTAGAAAAACCCATTAGTTTATTTCAATTATTTTCTCAAAGTTTCCACTTAAACAACAATATTACATAATCTAACAACTTATTTTTCACACATATAGCATTTCTTCATCTATAATTCAACAAACTTTAACCCCTCCTTCAAACCCATTTCAAACCTATAATCAAAACTAACTAAAACTTGAATATAAATACAAGAGAAAACTTGTTTACCCTTTTAAACTCAATTTGATGACAATCTTTATGGTCCAAAGCTTCTCTTTCCTTTTTTCTTGTTTAATATTTCCTTTTCTCTCTCTAGATGAATCTTTCTCTTCCCTTATCTCATAATGTTTTCTCAATGATCCCTTATTTTCCCTTGTTTCTTTCATAATCTCCTTAAAACTCCTTATATTCTGATCCATTTTATATTTTTCAGTATGTACATTGTGTTTGATATTTTTTAAAAAATGTTTTGTTATGAATGTATGAATTATTGGTATGCTTATAGTTACAATTACAATCATTATAGTTGTTGTTGCTACCCAATTTTTGACCCATATGTTGATAAATTTTCAGAAAAAACCAAAAAATAGCAAAAAAACAATGAAAACCCCAAAAAAATGCATTTTTGATATATTTGCATTGTTTTTAGCATTTTTAACGTCATCTCAAAAGAATTTAAATTTTCAAAGGTATTTGGAACGCGTTCAACTTTTAACGCGTAAATTTTATGATCACTGATTTTCTTTGTTGAGTTGACGTTGAAATTGCTCGCTTTTAAAAATACAAAAAAAACGAGAAAAATCAAAATTTACAAAAAAAACAAAAAAAATCAAAATTTACAAAAAAACAGGAAAAGAAAAGGAAAGGAAAAGTTGAGGGACTAGTTTGAAAACCTAATAAAACTTTTCCTATAAATATCATGCTACAGAGAAATTTACACGGGGAAAAAAAAATCATTCACGGCGGAGAAAATTTTGGGGGGACCCTAGGGGTAAAGAAAAAACCTAAAATCTATCTTCTTTACAGCCGCCCCTCCCTGACCTTGAAAAAAACCCAGAAGCGCCGTTCTTCCCCTTTTGCCTTGAAAAAGACACACCAGAGACCTTCCCCCCAAAAACAGAACCAGAGAACCAAAGCTTTCCCCTCCTCTGGTTTTCTCCCCTCAGCCCCGACTGCAGCTCCCCTTCTCTTTCGGGCCAAAAACCAGAGAGCACAAACCTCCCTCACGATCTCCTTGGCCGCCGTTCCCCTGGTCTCCTGGTTCTCTCCCAAACTAAAGGGAGCCTTCCTTTTTTTTGCCCTGCTGGAGCCGCCACAAACCCTCCCCTTTGGTCTGCGATTTTTGCTCCTGAAACAGCCCCATCTTCCTCTCCTTGGACCAACAACCCGACAGGCCCGAACCCCTTCTTCTTCTTCCCTCCGCCACCGTGCAACAGCCGACCCATCGGCTTCCCTCTCCCGGCCGTTGGCCCCTGCTTGGTGACCCAAGGCCAGCCGGCCGCGCCCCCCACTGGCCGTCGCTCTCCCTCACGGCCAAGACAACACAGCCGCCCATTGACACAGGAGACCAGCCTCAAGCAGCTCCTCCCTTAGCGGCGCCAGAACAGCCTCCAGCGGCAGCAACAACCCAGAAGCGCCCACAGACCGGCAGCCATTTGGTCGTGCCACCGGCCACCTGAAGCAGAAGCAGAAGAAGAGGAAACAAAAAAACTTGCAGAGAGAGCAGTAGATCTGAACAAGGAGAAGGAAGAGGAGCCGATCTGAAAACAAAGCCAAAACAGACTTGTTTGTTGCGTTTTTGGGTGTTGTTGCAGGTAACAGCATTGCCCACAGCCGACAGGATGGTGAAGAGGGGAGGAAGCTGTTACAGATCTCCCCACAATCTCTGGATTTCACGGCGGCGCGCGACTGGTGGCGCGTGGAGAAGACGCGCCGCCACTGCCCCTGCAGTTCCAGAAGACCTCCTCAGCAATTCTTGGATTTTTAGGGGTCTGTTTTGTAATTTTTACATGCTAGAATATGTATTTAAATTACTGTTTGTTTTCTGCTTAATTTTTGTTATTTTGTAACTTGTAAAAATGATGTGTGAGTTGATTATAGTAAAAAGTGACGTGTGTGTATGTATTTTATTTTACATGTTTTATAAATGTTAAAAAAGACAAAAAAAAATTAATTGTTTAATTTGAATATAGCTAAATATCTTAAGGACAAATAAAATCATGTTATATTTTCCATAAAAATATAAGAACATGTTTCTACATAGATTTAATAACTGATTTATTAAAATCTTAGAATTTGATTAATATTTTAAATTTTCAAATCACATCAAACCGCAAAGCAGCTTATCTCAGGTAGGGTGTGCTAGGGGTGTCAATACTTTTCCTAGCCAGAACCAGTCCTTTACTTTCAAATCTCTGACAACGATCAGTAAATCCGGGTTTCTTAGTAACTCTCAATGAAATACTAGGTGGCGACTTTCTAAGAACCAATCAAGCAAACATAACGAAAAATCGTCGAATTGCCGCGCGGAGAACGTGACAGTTGTTATGTGTCTTCATTTAGTAAAATTGTTAAGGGACTTGTCTTGAATGTATGGGATGTTATGGGATTATTTTGTGGTTTTTGTTGAATGTTAGAGTCCCATAGGATTTCTATGCATGCTAGTGAATTTTCTAAGGGTTTATGAATATGAGATACTATTGATGTCTTGGTTGCTTGAGTTTAGGCTTGTTGGAACCATGCCATTTTTTTTATTTCAGAGTTTGATGTGAGACTAGATTGGTTTGGTATATATTATTGGTGAACACTATTGGGTATTGGACAATCATGTACTATCCTAAAATTTGAACCTTAACACTTTCAACCCTTTAGCTTTTAAACCTACTTATCTGAATAGTTTAGATTCTTTTAATGGAATATGTATATTTTATAAGCAACTTGTGTATGGCTTGGTTCAATCCTGTTAGTTTATTACAATTTTAAAATATCTTTTTAATGTACCCATATATTGTTAGAATGCATTGTAGTTTTTAAGTTTAGTTTCTTGGAGTCAACCTAAACCCCTAAACTAAAGTAGATCTTTTAAAATATCTATCAATTACCAAATATAATCATTTTTAAATTGTTTTCTGTTCAGTTTTATATCTTTTAGTACATTGTAGTCAAAACCCTACCACGTATCATCTTATGTTTGATGTGTTATTATTCATCTTTTATCACTATAATGGTAAGTATAATTCTATTAGTTACTATTGGTTTTGAATCCATGAAAAACAGTGGAGTGTTTTTGGTCATTCAATAACAAAACCAAAACTAATCATGCATGTATTCATTTTAGGCTTTGGAACCAATTTGCACGGCCTTTTAAGGTTTCGATCCACTTCAAAAGGCATACATGGGTTGACGTTCAAAAACCATTGTTTTATTTTTTTAACCATGTCAAAATTGGTGTTTTTGTTATTCACTTATAACACTTGAGGCTTACAGGCTTATAGCAAGTTATTGTTCGAGATATTTATAAGTAACATTTTGGCCTTGTGATTTTCTTTCAAAATAATTGCAAAATGCTTTCTTGTAAAATACCCAAACTTTCAGTCCAGTGTTCATCAAGGCTTCCATAGTGCAAGTGAACCTTGACCAGGTATTGTATTTTTAGGGTTGATTGAGGGCATTAAATTAGTTATTTTGATCTTGTCAATACCTACCAATGGCTCTTAAAGCGTCCATTTTGGGTATTAAGCCCCTTAATTAGTCACATTCTAAAAATGCTTGCCAATAGTTATGATAAGAAAGGAACAACAAAATTTGAAATAAGTTGTCCACTTATAATGGAGGTGCATACACGAGTCTTACCAACCAGTATATATAACCTCTGATTTGAGGCAACACCTTAAAAAAGAAATACTAATGTGATTGTTAAACATAGCAACACAACTTAGAAAAAATGAACCCACAAAGGTTATTGTCCAAACTTAGTCCAAAAGAGAACATTCATACTACAAGATCTTGTTTTTAAGTAGAAGAACTTATAATGGTCATTGTTTGGATATTTAGGACTCAGGTTTAAGAACTTCATTCAACATCGATACCACATTATAAATGAACCTTCACTAGTCATTGTATATGAGCCAATGTTGTATAAACAAGTGTTTAGCAACAACTCTTCATCGGATTAAGGATGGGTTCACTAAGCCAGGTATAGACCCGTCTTACTATTCACCAACATCGCTTGATAAACCATCAATGGTCACAGGTCTTAATTGAAAGTAATTGGTTGTAGATATATCAATTCACCAGTTGATATCAAATGGATGAATCCCTTAGCAGTCATCGTTATGGTAGCAATTGGGAGTGACAAAGATGACTTGAATTTTAAAAATGATAGGATTAAACCCGAGGTTTAACTTATTGCAATAGACCCACTTTTACCCACATAGAAAGATCACTAGTATTTTAGGCACAACAAACACATTAGGAATAAAACACAAATAGCAATATAATTTACCTTAGGTAGAATGTTTTAAGGTGATAGTATCTTGTCTTTAGCATAATTAGTCCCTTATCTTAGAACTCTAAAAATTAATTAGGGTTTGTAATGACTATAATACTAGGTGATGACTCATTTTTATATGTTTCAGATCTTTTACCCTTTCACAACATAAAGACTCTTTTTTTCCTTTTAGAAAAGTGGGCAGATCATTGTGATGTTGGATGCAACAACCATAATGAAATTTATGTAGTTGATCATTAGATGATCAAAATTAATTACTGTGATTCTATCTATTTGGCTTTCTAGTATCAAGATACATTTAATTCATTCATTTACATTTCCTTTGGTAGTTTCAGCGCCTTTTTATTTTAGTCTTTGGTTCTAGATTTATGCAAATTGATTCTCAATTAACCATTACACTTTCAATTTGCTTCAATTTCACCTCCTTTTTCAACCTAATTGAGTCCTTGAAGTTTAATGTCTTTTTCAAAAAGGTCATTAATTGTGAATTTCTTCAATTTAATCCTTAATTGATTTTAAATTTTGATTTTCTTGCAATGTTATCCCTGATTTCAATCAATTGACTTAATTAAAGTCTTAACTTAAGTAAGATTAAGTTTGAAAATCAATAAGGAATAAATTGAAAGAATTAATGAAGTTCAAGGGTTTAATTAAACTTCCAATTGGGTTAATTGAAGCAAAATTAAGTTTGCAAGTCAATTTAGCTAAAATTCGAATAATTAAATAATTCAAGGGCTTAATTAAACTTTCAATGGGTTTAATTGACTTAATTAAGAACTTAATTGAAGTAAGATTAAGTTTGCAAGTCAATTTTTTCAAAATTGAATGAATTAATTAGGTTTAAAGACTTAATTAAACTTTTAATGAATTTAATTAAAGCAAAATTAAGTTTGCAAGTCAGTTTGACTGAAATTGAAAGAATTAATTAGGTTTAAGGATGTAATTAAACTTTTAATGAGTTTAAATGATTTAATTAAGGACTTAATTGAAGGAAAATTATGTTTGGAGGCCTAATTCAAGTTGATTTGAAAAAATTTAAAGGTCAGGGACCCAATTAAACTTAGAGAGACTAATTGGTGCTATGAGGGACTTAGTTGAACGAACTTTGAAGTTTAAAGTTTGATGAAGGACTAAATTGAAGAATCCTAAAACTAGAGATCATTGTGAAGAAGGCATGAAAAACAGAGGATCCGATTGAGATATTTCAAGGGTGAAATTGAATAAATTCCTAGAAATTGGGTTAAATTGAGGGCTTAATTGAAAAACTCAAAAGAATAGGGACTAAATTGAAAAAGGTAATGTAGACAACATGTCTTTTATTTGTTACTATTTATTTTCTTCTTCATTTAAATCTCAAATGTTTGCCTAAGTTGTCCTGTTTCAACTCAATTCTTACCCTTATCCTCTCATTAAAATATGCCAAGATTTTTTCAAAATGCAGTAATGATTCCCTTTGAGAAGATTTAACAATCAGAATCGTTATTTTATATATAACATCCCTCATATCCGGGATAAAGCAACGATCTTATGTTAATTGATAAACAGAGTGATTAAATTTTATATATATTAAAATTTATCGAAATTTTCACTAAAATTTCGGTAAAGTTATTAACATACGACCTGTTTACACTTCTAATATTCCACATCTCATAGCTCAATTCAACCCAATCATCCTGAGTCTCAATCCCACAAACATCATCATTCATGTCAACCATAATGTTAATGATATACATTGAACAACAATTATCATTATGGATGGCTAAAAGATATAAACATTCATACATGGAACATGGTTATACAAACTACAGAATTAAATTCATCTATTCAAGTTTAAGCATCAATTATACAAATTAAGTTAAATAAAAGTTGTAATATTACAAAATACAAGAGTATACTCCCTAGAACCTAGATTGCAAAAAGTGAACATAAGCTAGGATCTACTCCTATCGTGCATATGATGGTCCTGAAACAAAATACATATTATTGAAACATGAATATCATAATAAATAGTAATACAAATATCCAACAATTTAAAAAAGCAATCATGAATTCATATTTTATTCACTTCTTCCTTCTGGTTTTCATTGGAAACTCTTTCTCCTTCAACTACTAAAAACCGTTTCCTTTTTCATTATCAACCTCCATTCAAGATTTTATAAAATCAACCATGATTATTTCCGCTTAACACATTACTGATACCAATTTCACTGGTATCATCATCACCCCGTAGGAGTCGATGCAAAGTGATCCCATTACTCGGGATCCTAACATACACTAAATATATGCTAGTCAAAACATGGTGATCCCCTTACTTGGGATCCTAACATACACTAAATGTATGCTAGTCCACGCCCCATATCACACTTCTCATTTTTCTTTTGTCAACGATAATTTCATCACCTGGTAATTCACACAACATCCTTTCACCTTAAATACTATTTAAAATATCGACATCATTACGTAAAATTTCCTCCTTTCCCATAATATCCAAATATTTGATAATTCACATATCACATCAATAACATATTGAATCATGGAATTTAATTAGAAAGTATAGGTGCGGATCACCTACTTGTAGTAGAAACTCTACTCGTGCTCCCCTACTGCTGCTGCTATTACACCACACCGGTGGTCCCTCCTGCAATCACGGGCTCATCTCATAAATTTTCCTCATTCAAGGATATGTTTCATAAAAATCATATCAACAACTTATAGGTCTTTCTTTCTATCATTTTTTTTTTATGTTTTACATTTTTCTCATTACACTCATTAATATTGTCATTCTTTATCCAACCATAGTTATCATTGGACTGTTACTGTCCAACCGTTACTGTCTTGACATTGAACTATTATGTCTTGAACCGTTATTGTCTAGATATTAAACTGTCTGTCTTGAATCATTATTGTCTAGACATTGGACTGTTACTCTCTAGACATTGAACTGTTATTATCCAACTATTACTGTCTAGATATTGAACTGTTATTGTCTGAACTCTCCTTATATTTTTAACTATATCCAAAGTTCTAGAACTCCGTTTCAAGTGAGATTGGTCTCATTGAAAAGCTAAGACACGAGGCTACAAATTTTTTAAAGGAAGGAGAACCCAGATCTGCCTTCAAGATAGTCAAAATTGCTCATCAACAAATCAGTCCTATTGCCCTACACAGTCAGTCACGACTCAGACTTGGTTGGTGACCCATAACTGGAGTACTATAGCTTCAAATTGAGCAAGATCAATTTTTTTAGTTAGCTAACATCCAAAACTACAATTTCTATGAAGAAATCTGGTCTTAATTCCCTCATCATCCTATCCAAAATCTTACCAAAAGTTAGGAAACGAGACTGTCCAGATTCGTCACCCTTTTCCCTTCACACATAACTTTCACAAACTACATTTTATGGGTAAATTATCATGGTTTCACATCCCTAATCACATACCACACATGAATTAACTTAATTTTAACAACAAATACTTTTCCCCCAATCCAAGTCTAAGAACTCTAATCTATAATTCAACATCAAGGCGTCAATTCATTATTGAATTTGAAATGAATTATAAGATCATGTTTAGAACACCTTACCCGGTACGAATTAAGATTTTAATCTTTAACCAGTTGAAGATTTTCAACTCTCTCCTTTCTTTTCTAATGACAGCCGACCCTCCTTCTTCTCTTCTTGTTCAATTTTCTTGTTAATCTCTTACCCACAAGTGTTTATTCCATCTATAAACTCTTAATCTTGGATGGGTTCTTGAAATTTTGGTGTTTCTTTCTTGATTTTACAATGATAGATACAAAACTCCCTCTTTTCTTTCCTTATGGTTGCTGCAAATTTTTGGTGAGGAGATGAGTATTTATACTCTATAATTTATCTTATTTGCACTTAAGCCCCATTTCCTTTAAGTGTATTATTCTCTTCAATTAAATCCAGCCCTCAACATTACCGGGTTTATTTATAATGTCATGAATTATTTCATCCGGAAATTTATATTCAAAAATTTTTGAATTCCTGTTTTTATTTAACCATATGCATGAATTTCTTCACTTTTATTTCTCATCTGAGTGTGTTTGGTATTGTGGTAGCTGTTGTGGTTATGGTTTGAAAAAAATTATTTTATAAAAAGTACTTTTAGTTGAGGTTGGTTTGGAAAAATATATATTTAGTTAAAACTGTGATTGAAATTGAGGTTGAACAAAAAGTTGTTTAATGTGTTTGGTTAAAAAATGCTTTTCAAATTGAGATTATAAAATAATTAATATATATATATATATATTAATATCGATGGTTTTTAATTTAAATATTGTAGATTTAACTACTGTTATTACATCATGAAATAAATAATATTGATATCAAATAATTTTTATTATTCCATTAAACTATGTGCAATTTCATCACGTACGAAATCTATCAAATAAGGACTATATTTTTCATGACTTCTTAAGTGCGCAACAACAAAAACTGAATTTTTTATGACGTCATCAAGCGATTTCCTTCTAATTTTTCAAATAAAACACAAATAAAAAAAATAAAACACAATTTTTTTCACTGTGAACAGTGCCAAGTGAATAACACTGTTCACTCAAGGGCACTGTTCACTCTTGACGTGAACAGTGCTGAGGTGAATTAATTCACCAGGGCACTATTCACTACAAGAAGTGAACAGTGCCCCAGGTGAATTAATTCACCTGGGCATTAGACCCGGCCGCGTAAGAAGCAGCTGAGAGCTGTTTCTCACGAACCAGCGTTTTTAATGGGCCCCACATATACAGTAATTCATGTTTTATTGTTACCAAACGTATTGTTTACGCGGTTTGCTTTAAAAGCAGCCGCAACCGTGTAAACAAACAGCCTCTTAGTTTGCAATTTAAACAAGCTTTATTTTTTTTCCGAGGTTTACATTACATCCAAAAGATTAAAAAAATATATATCATAAATACTCATCCCAATCACAGCTCATGAAAAACATGTCAAAGTTATACTTTTTTATATTTTTTTTCTGAACCTTCATTTTTAGATCAATCAAGACATAGACTTATAGGTTAATAACCATGATATTCCTATCCAGTTTCCGCCGCCTAGGGTCCCATTTGTTTGCTGAAAAGTAGTTTTCTTTTGAAAAGTGAATTCAAGAAAAGTAAATTATTTTCCGATGTTTGGTAGTGTAATGGAAAATAAATCGGAAAACATTTTCCAATGTTTGGTTATGTCATGGAAAATGAGCTAGAAAATAACTTATTAATATTTTATTTTCTCAAGTTTATTAAAATAATGAGGAAGAAATCTTACAAATTAAAAGGTTGAATGAGAATGAAATTGAAAAAAAATATAATTTCATAAATTATCTCAAATAAAATAAATAATAATCAAAATAATAGAAATCAAATCTAAAAAATAAAAAAAATGAAAGATGAAGAAATTAAAATAATAATAATTAACATTTCATAAATTATTTCAAATAAAATAAGTAACAATCAAAAGAATGAGGACCAAATTTGATAGATAAGAAATTTCAATAAAAAAAAATGATAAGGAAAAAGCAAATAACAATTATAAAAATGAGGACCAAAGTTAATATAAAAATTAAATTTTAAGAGATGAAATTGAAAAATAAATATTCAAATTAAAATATATATAACATTAAAAGTTTGAGGACCAAATTTGATATAATCAGCAAATAATATGATATTTCTAAATTTTTCACAACTTCCGGAAAGTGTTTTCCTCCCAAATTTTTCAGGAAAACACTTTCCTAGAAACCAAGCTAAATTTTCATTTGACTGGAAAGTGTTTTCCGTTAATCAATTTTCTAATGGCAAACAAACATAAGAAAATTTTAAAAGTGGTTTTCCGGAAACCACTTCCCGAAAAACAAACATATCCTAGATCTTTTTGCCGTTCCATGAGTGCATTGATAAATTTAGCCGACCTTCTTACCATGTTTTTGGTTTACTCATGCTTTTATTTCATTGATTTGGGCAAATGGGCTGAGATTTTTAAGGCCTAAGGCTACGTTTAGCAAAGCCAAGATTTATCGAAGGAAAAAAAAAACATGTTTTTAGGTCTTTAAGGTGTATTTGAAAAATGCTTCCTTAAAGCAAATTTTAAGTCCATATTTTTTTAGTTAAGGGATTATTTGAAAAACAAGCCCTGATATATTTTTCACTACCATTATTTTTTTGTTTTTTTTTTTTGTGTGTTTTGCCAAATATATTCTGATTTTTAATTATTTTTAGATTTTTGAAGGACCGCTTTGCAATTAATTCTGATTTTTTCATATTTTTTTACCCTTTTATATTTAATATTTGGGATTATAAAATTATACGTAAGATACTTTTTCGGTTTAAAAAAATCAATATTTAATAAACAATCCCAGAAAAAGCTAAACTTAATAGGCCCAGGTCATGAAAAGGGATTACTCGTAGAAAAACAATCATGAAAAAATAACAAAGTAAAATTTCTAAACATAAAATAATTGAAAACTCAAACAATATGGACTGAATACGATATAAAAACAAAATGAAAGAAAATAATTAGGGAGTAAATTGGAAAACAAAATAAATTAAGAAAAGGATAAAAAAATATAATTGAAAGAATAAGGATCAAATTGGATAAAAAAACAAAATGAAATAAAATTACGAGGGACAAAATAAAATAAAAAATAAATCAAAAGAATGAGGACTAAAATTGAATTAAAAGGTATACATGGGTTGACGTTCAAAATCCTTTCAAAAACCATTGTCTTTTTTTTTTTAACCATGTCAAAATTGGTGTTTTTGTTATTCACTCATAACACATGAGGCTTATAGGCTTATAACAAGTTATTGTTTGAGATGTTTATGAGTAGCATTTTGGCCTTGTGATTTTCGTTCAAAATAATTGCAAAATGCTTTCTTGTAAAATACCCAAACTTTCAGTCCAGTGTCTAGTGGCGAAGCCAGAAATGTTTTAAATGAGGAGGCAAATTATTAATAAATACATGATATTATGTATTATGTAGGCATGCGTTATATAGAGAAATCAATTTAAAACGTATATACTAAGGCCCTGTTAGTCTTTGCGTTCCAAAAACATTTTTGAAAAAATTAAAATTTTTTTAATTTTTTTGCTTCAAATAAATATTTTTGGTGTTTTTTAATCATTTTGATGCGCTAATATCAAAATAATTTTTTAAAAATAAAAGACATCATTTTAATACATTTATAAGTGAAAAATATTTTGAAAAACAACCGCAACCACACTCTCAAACAGACTCCTATCAAATGAATTTAATTTAAGAATACTTTTAAAATAAAAAATTACATTATAATTGTTATCTTCGAGTTTTTATATTTTGAAATCGCTTCATAATGACTTCATTATCAATCTCATCGAAGATATTTTTCTCAAAATAACCGAAACTATAAAAAAATAAACGTTGCCGGAAAAAAGATTTTGTAGGGATTTTAATATAATGCATATAAGAAAATCCAAAAATGGATGATTTTCCACGAAACATGCATTTGCTTTATTTGGACGTGAAGACACAGAGTATTCTTTTTCTCTTTTTTATTTCCCATATTTTTTGTAGCTCCCCTTCCATCTATTAAACTTTTCAACTCCTAATTTATGTTTCTACACATAAAATATGCTTATAAAAAGTTAAGGGGGCAGTTGCCCCCTTATGCCCAGTGTGGCTCCGGCCCTGCCAGTGTCCATCAAGGCTTTCTTAGTGCAAGTGAACCTTGACCGGGTATTGTATTTTTAGGGTTGATTGATAGCACTAAATTAGTTACTTTGATCCTTTTAATACCCACCAATGGCTCTTAAAGTGTCCATTTTGGGTATTAAGCCCCTTAATTAATCACATTTTAAAAATGCTTGCCAATAATTATGATAAGAAAGAAAACAACAAAATTTGAATTAAGTTGTCCACTTATAGTGGATGTGCATACACGAGTCTTACAAACCAGTATATATAACCTCTGATATGAGGCAACACCTTTAAAAAAAAATACTAATGTGATTGTTAAACACAGCAACATAACTTATAAAAAATGAACCCACAAAGGTTATTGTCCAAACTTAGTCCAAAAAAAAACATTCATACTACCAGATCTTGTTTCCAAATAGAAGAACTTATAATGGTCATTGTTTGGATATTTAGGACTCAAGGTTAAGAACCTCATTCAACATCGATACCATATGATAAATGAACCTTCATTAGTCATTGTCTATGAGCCAATGTCGTATAAACAAGTGTTTAGCAACAACTCTTCATCGGATTAAGGTTGGGTTCACTAAGCCCGGTATAGGCCCATCTAGGTATTAACTAACATCGCTTGATAGACCATCAATGGTCACAGGTCTTGATCAAAAGTAATTGGTTGTAGATATATCAATTCACCAGTTGATATCAAATGGATGAATCCCTTAGTAGTCAACATTATGGTAGCAATTGGGAGTGACAAAGATGACTTGAATTTTAAAAATGATAGGATTAAACCTGAGGTTTAACTTATTGCAATAGACCCACTCTTACCCATATAGATAGATCACTGGTATTTTATGCACAACAAACACATTAGGTATAAAAGATAAATAGCAATATAATTTACCTTAGGTAGAATGTTTTAGGAGGATACTATCTTTTCTTTAGCATAATTAGTCTCTTATCTTAGAACTCAAAAATTTAGTTAGGGTTTGTAATGATTATAATACTAGGTGATAACTCATTTTTATAAGTTTTAGATCTTTTACCCTTTCACAACACAAAGACTCTTTTTTTCCTTAAATCGTTGTGATGTTGGATGCGACAACCATAATGAAATTTATATAGTCAACCATTAGATGATCAAAATTAATTATTGCAATTCTATCTATTTGGCTTTCTAGTATCAAGAAACATTTAATTCATTCATTTACATTTCCTTTGGTAGTTTCAGCGTCTTTTTATTTGAGTATTTGTTCTAGCTTTATACAAATTGATCATCAATTAACCATTAAGCTTGCAATTTGCTTCATTTTCATCCTTGTTTTCAACCTAATTGAGTCCTTGAAGTTTAATGACCTTTTTAAAATAGGTCCTTAGTTGTGAATTTATTCAATTTAACCCTTAATTGATCTTAAACTTTGATTTTCTTGCAATTTTATCTCTGATTTCAATCAATTGACTTAATTAAAGACTTAACTTAAGCAAGATTAAGTGTGAAAATCAATAAGGAATAAATTAAAAGAATTAATGAAGTTCAAGGGTTTAATTAAACTTCCAATTGGGTTAATTGACTTAATTGAAGCAAAATTAAGTTTGCAGTCAATTTAGCTAAAATTAGAATAATTAAATAAATTCAAGGGTTTAATTAAACTTTAAATGGGTTTAATTGACTTAATTAAAAACTTAATTGAAGTAAGATTAAGTTTGCAAGTCAATTTTTCCAAAATTGAACGAATTAATTAGGTTTAAAAACGTAATTAAACTTTTAATGGGTTTAATTAAAGCAAAATTAAGTTTCCAAGTCAGTTTGACTGAAATTGAAAGAATTAATTAGGTTAAGGACGTAATTAAACTTTTAATAGGTTTAAATGATTTAATTAAGGATTTAATTGAAGGGAAATTATATTTAGAGGCCTAATTCAAGTTGATTTGAAATAAGTGAAAGGTCAGGGATCCAATTGAACTTAGAGAGACTAATTGGTGCTATAAGGGACTTCGTTGAAAGAACTTTGAAGTTTGATTAAGGACCAAATTGAAGAATCCTAAAACTAGAGATCATTGTGAAGAAGGCATGAAAAACAGAGGATCCGATTGAGATATTTTAGGGGTGAAATTGAAGAAATTCCTTGAAATTGGGTTAAATTGAGGGCTTATTTGAAAAACTCAAAAGAATAGAGATAAATTGAAAAAAGTATTGTAGACAACATATCTTTTATTTGTTACTATTTATTTTCCTTTTCATTTAAACCTAAAAAGTCTCCTGAGTTGTCTTGTTTTAACTCAATTTTTACCCTCATCTTCTCATTAAAATACCCCAAGATTCAGAATTGTTATTTTATATCCAAAAGATAAAAAAAAACAAAAAACAAATACCACAATCATGAAGAACATGTGTGAGTTATACTTTTCTAGATTTTTCTCGACTTTCATCTTTACATCAATCAAGATCATAAATACGCAGGTTAATATCATGATATTCCTATCTAATTTCAGCTGCTTAGATCTTCCTGCCGGTCCATGAGTGCATCACATTGATAAATTTAGCTGACCTTCTTACCATGTTTTTTGGTTTACTCATGCTTTTATTTCTTTTAGTCTTTTGTCTTCACTCAAGTCATTTTTTATTATGCCCGGCAAAGCTATATCTAAAGGTGTAATCTTGGGTGGTTCATTCTCATTTTT